>Ga0302326_10000683_pt1 | contig 90285 bp, 69 predicted proteins | sample Palsa_T0_3_FD_202264 | JGI IMG/M metagenome (GOLD analysis project Ga0302326, IMG submission 202264) | Peat permafrost microbial communities from Stordalen Mire near Abisko, Sweden - Palsa_T0_3 | ecosystem: Environmental > Terrestrial > Soil > Palsa > Peat permafrost | place: Sweden: Abisko... | reverse complement strand
CCATTGCGACCTGACCAACATCACGGAACTTCAGCAGACCGTAGAAAGGATTCTGCGAACCGTTCCGGCGATCGATATTCCGGCGATCGATGTGCTGGTCAATAACGCGGGCGACGATACACGCCATGGCTGGGACGAAGTGACTCCGGAGTTCTGGGACTGGTGCATGCAGGTAAACCTGAAGCATCAGTTCTTCATGGCGCAGGCGGTTCTTCCGGGCATGCGGCGGGCGAAACGCGGATCGATCATCAACATGAGCTCGATCAGCTGGGTGGTGCCTTCGACCGGGCTGCCGGTTTATGTCTCGGCGAAGGCGGCCATCGTCGGCCTGACCCGCACCCTGGCGCATGAAGCGGGAGCCGATGGGATACGTGTGAACTGTGTGATGCCCGGAGCCATTCATACCGAGCGCCAGAGCCGGTTGTGGTACACCGACGAATACAAGAAGAAAATTCTTCAGCGGCAGGCGCTCAAAATCGATATTCAACCGGAGGACGTTGCGAAACTCGTCCTGTTCCTGGCTTCGGATGAGAGCCGCGCCATTACGAATCAGAGTTTCATCGTCGATGCGGGCTGGGTCTAAAAAATATCGGGCGGCCAAGGCCGCCCGCATCACTCTTTACTCTCCGGCTTTCAATAGAACTTCAGAGCATCTTGACGCTTGCCACTTTGATCGAATCTTTTCCCATGGTTCCGGTGACGGTGACGTGGTGGCCTTCGTGGCCTTTGATCGCGTCCTGATTATCGATGGCGATGACTTTCTGGTCTTTATCGGTCACGATGACCATCTTTTCGCCGGCGTCTTCGCATTTCTTGGCGCAGGCTTCCATGCCCGCTTTGGCTCCCTTGGCGCCGCACTTGGCGTCGACGATGTAGCCGTTAACGGTCATGCTCTTGCCCATGTCGTCGAAAGCCATCACCGACAGGGTCAGAACGAAGCAGATGGCAAGACAAATCAGCAGAATTTTCTTCATGGTGGGTTGCTCTCCTCTTTAGGTCAGGCGGGAAACAGCGAAACTATACCACAGCGCGTGCCAGACGATTGTCATTCCCTGTTCGGGGCATCGTTGCATAGATCCTTCGCGGCAGAAAAGCCGCTCAGGACGACAGGGCTATTTTTTCGTGGAATTGTTGGCCGGAACCGTCGGCGGCGGGACGGGCGCAGGTGAGACGTACTTGTACTCTCCGGGCTTGACGTAGCCTAGCTGCTCGCGCGCTTCTTTCTCAATGGCTTTCTTGTCGGTCTTCAGGCTTTCAATCTTCTGGGTGTAGCGGTCGTTTTCCTGATCCACGTGAAGGAGCTTCTTCTGCAGCGATTCGTATTCGGCGCGCTTCTGGCGGAAGACCACCATCCCATTCGCGCCAAACATCACGTGAACAAACAAGAGCGCGGCCGTCGCAAAAAAAGCCACGGTCGCGGCGCGACGCCACCAGGCCTGGATGCGGCTGGTGAACGGACGCAGGCGCTCGCTCCACGCAGCGGCAAAGGCCTCGATCTGCGGCGCGTGCTCGGCGAGCCGGCGCAGACGGTCCCGCGTGAATTTCACGATGCTTGTGTTCGCGATCATTGGTTCGTGATCATTGGTTCGCAATCATTGGGGAGCGGTTTCAACATTTAGCTTTTAGCTTTTAGCTTTTAGCTCTTAGCCGTTAGCTTTTAGCTAAAAGCTCAGAGCTCACAGCTAAGGGCTCTACTCAAAAATCCAGTGCTTCGCCGCGGTGCCCAGCATTTCCAGGCCGCGCTGGCTGCGGGCTTCGCTGCAGACGCGGACGACCGGCTCGGTTCCCGACAGGCGATAGCACACCCAGGAGCCGTCGCTGAATAAAAGCTTCAATCCGTCCGTGCGGACCACCTGGCTGACCGGACGGCCGCAAAACTCCCGCGGATCGAACCTCAACTTCTCAGTGAACTTGGCTTTCACCTCAGGCGTCAAGCGGAAGTTCTCGCGCTGTGGAAAAAAGGAACCAACCTGGTTACTGATGGCCTGCAATTGTTCGCGTAACGACTTGCCTCGGCGCGCCACGGCCTCGCAACAGAGCAGGCCGGCGAGCAGGCCGTCTTTTTCCGGGACGTGATGGCGAATAGAAAGCCCGGCGCTTTCTTCGCCGCCGATGGCGATCTTATCCTGGATGATAAGTTCGCCGATGTACTTGAACCCTACGGGCGTTTCATGGAGTTCGATGTCGTAATGCCTGGCGAGAGCGTTAATCAGGTTCGTGGTCGCCACTGACTTGGCGACGCCGTTCTTCCAGCCGCGGCTTTCGACCAGGTAGTCGAACAGAATTGCGATGATGTAGTTGGGCTGCATGAAAGTTCCGTCGGCGTCGACAATGCCGAAGCGGTCGGCATCGCCGTCGGTGGCAATGCCAATCTGGGCGCCGGTTTCGCGCATCTTCGCGCGCAGGTCTTCGAGCAGGTGGTCGCCGGGTTCGGGAGCGTGCCCGCCGAATAGGACGTCACGGTAATCGTGGACCGTGGCGGTTGGGACATCCGCGCTGCGAAGGAGTTCGTCGGTGTATCCGCGGGCCGCGCCCCACATAGGATCGACTGCAACCTTCATACCGGACTTGCGAATGACCTCAAGGTCCACGATCTCCGCGAGGCGCTTGAGGAAGGCTGGTTTGGGATCGAGCGATCCTGCGGGATTTGCGGCAGCAGCGGTGGGCGCAGCATCGCCGACCTGAATGTCCCCCGCCTGATCCGCGGCGACGATCTCGGCTTCGATTTTGCTGGTGACTTCGGGCAACGCGGGGCAGCCGTCGGGCGTGGAAAACTTGATCCCGTTGTATTCGGGAGGATTGTGCGAGGCGGTGAAGTTGATCACGCCGTCGGCCTTGCTTTGAATCACAGCATAGGCAAACGCCGGAGTGGGCGCGGGATCGGCCGCGACCAGCGGCGTAACGCCGTGAGCGGCAAGAATCTCTGATGCGCGCGCGACGAAGGTTTCGCCGAGAAAGCGGGGATCGCGGCCGACGATGACGCGTGCGCCTTTTGGCTTTTGTGAGACCACATAGCGGGCAATGCCCGTCACGGTGCGGCGCACGTTCGCCAGCGTGAAATCCTCTGCCATGACGGCGCGCCATCCCGATGTGCCAAATTTGATTTGCGTTCGCATGCGTATTTCTCCAGGTCGACCTCAGGGGTTCGGCCTTCGGCCCTCAAGAGCCGCGCGCTTTCCCAACGAACTCAGGTTGTTTTGTGGCAGAATCCAGACGGCTGATTTTATATGACTGACACACGAATCGTCCTCTCCACGGCGGGATCGGAAGATGAGGCCCGCAAGATTGCGCTGTATCTGGTGCAAAACCGCATGGCGGCCTGCGTGAACATTGTTCCGCAAGTCGAATCGATCTATCGCTGGCAGGATAAGGTGGAAACCAGCCGGGAGTGGCTGCTGGTGATCAAGACCACAGCGGAAGGATTCCCGGCGATCCGCGACAGGATTCAGGAGATGCACTCTTACGAAGTGCCGGAATGCATCCTGTTGACCATCGAAGATGGCGCACCGGCGTATCTGGACTGGCTGAAGAGTTCGGTGAGCGAGCCATCCGACTTGTAGCGGATACGAGGGCCCTGGAAAAAATGGGCGGCGAGAACGTGTGTCTCGCCGCCCTTCCAGGCCATACGAGCGGAGGATATTTCTCTACTCTTTTGTCAGCTAGCAGCTTGCCAGTTTAGCGGCGACCGCGTCCGCCACCCGCTGCTGCGTTTCGCATCTGACTCAGCTTCTGCTGTTCTTGATGGGCGTCACGCACATCTTGCCGGGCATCGCGCTCGTCCTGTTTGGCTTTTGCCACATCTTTCTGCATGTCGCGCTCGGCCTGACGCGCATCCTTCTGCTCTTGCCGGGCCGCGGCTTTGTCGCCGTCCTTCACATCCTGGCGGAGGGCAGCTTTGTCCTGGTTGACGTCCTTCTGTTCGGTGCGGGCGGCTTGCTGCTCTTGATGGCCTTCGCGGACTTCCTGATGGCCGTCTTTTACATCCTGATTCAGGTCATGGCGCGCGTTCTGGATGGCATCCTTGTGATCCTGGGCCGAGTCACTGCTGGCAGACTGGCCATAGGCCACGAGGGTGAACATCAGGAACAGAGTCGCACCGTAAATGCTTCGTCGCATAAATTAGCCTCCAATCGGATTTATGGACGAAGTGGCAAGGTGACGATGTTGGATGTGAGAACACTCAAGCAAAAGACAAGTTTCTTGACAATGCGCGGCTACAGTGCGAAAGAAAACGTTCTACGGGGGAGACCGTAGAAGAAGCTTCGCCCATAAAGCCGTTGCGAATGAGATCCTTCGCTACGGCTGAAGAACGCCTTCGCTCAGGATGACAACTCTTATATTGACGATGCTGAGTTCGGTTTCAGATTGCTTTCAATGCCTGATCAAGGTCTTCGAGGATGTCGTTGACGTCTTCGATGCCCACCGAGATGCGGACCAGGCCGTCGGTGATGCCGATGGCTTTGCGTCCTTTTTCGCCGAGGGCGGCGTGGGTCATGGTGGCGGGGTGCGAGATGAGGGTCTCGACACCGCCCAGCGATTCGCCGAGAGAACAGACGCGGCACTTCTTCAGCATCTTGTTGGCGTTTTTCAGTGAGCCGGTTTCGAAGGTGATCATCGATCCAAAGCCCGACATTTGCCGTTTGGCGAGTTCGTGTTGGGGATGACCTTTCAGCCCGGGGTAGAAGACCCTTTTCACTTTCTTGTGCTGCCCCAGGAAGTCGGCGACGATGCGGCCGCTACGGTCGTGGATATCCATGCGGGCGGCGAGAGTCTTGACGCCGCGCAGAACCAGCCAGCATTCGAAGGGAGAGAGAATCGCGCCGATGCATTTTTGCAGGAAAGCTAGTTTTTCAGCATGCTCGGCGTGGGCGCAGACAACAACTCCGCCGAGGCCGTCACTGTGGCCGTTGAGAAATTTTGTGGTCGAGTGCACGACCATGTCGGCGCCGAGCGCGAGCGGCTGCTGGAAGTAGGGCGACATGAACGTATTGTCGACCACGAGCAGGACCTTGCGGCGGCGGCAGATGGCGGCGATGGCGGCGAGATCGCTGATGCGCATCAGGGGATTGGTCGGGGTCTCGACGTAGACCATGCGCGTGTTCTTGCGGAGCGCGCGTTCCACATTTTCGGCGTCGGTGGTATCGACGTAGGCAAACTGCAGGCCGAGGCCGGACATGACTTGATTGAAGAGCCGAGGCGTGCCTCCGTAGAGGTCGTTGCCGCAGACGACGTGGTCGCCGGCCCGCAGCATGCTGACGATGGCGTGGATGGCGGCCATGCCGCTGGAGAAAACGCGGGCGGCGACTCCGCCTTCGAGCGCGGCGAGGTTCTGTTCGAGCCGTGTGCGCGTGGGGTTGGAGACGCGGGAGTATTCGTATCCTTTATGTTCGCCGATTCCCTGCTGGACGTAAGTCGAGGTCGGGTAGATGGGGACGGTGACCGCGCCGGTGAGCGGGTCGGGTTCCTGTCCAGCGTGGATGGCACGAGTGGCGAAACCGAGAGATTGGCGATTTGTTGATTTGGGCATGGACATTTAGGACGGATTCGAAAATGCGGATCAGAACTGGGGTACGGGCACTATGAAGCAAATTTACTCAGAACAGAGGGCACTGGATCAAGAGACATCCTGTTGCAGCTCCGTCTAAAAGGATGATGGATGGGTCGGGGTGAAGTCAAGACCGTGAGAGACGGCGTTATGTGAACATCGGGGCGGCTGAAGACTGTGGGAATCGGGAAAAATGAGCATGTGAGTGAATTAACGCTCTCTAGCATTTCTCGGCCTTCCGGGAAGACCATTCTTGAACAGAAAGCTCGTCCCTGGCAGCACGGCGGAAGCCCTGCCCGTCCGCGTTTTGCTCCTCGGCATGGTCGCTCCCGGCTTCGTCCAGTTTCGGGTAACGCCTCGCTCCGGGCCTTCCATTGCTCCGCGCCTCAATTCGATGACGGCTTCGAAAATCTTCTCCGATAGAAATCGCGCTCAATGTGACCCCGAAATTTGGGTAATGTCGCGTTTACCAGTGAAGGCGGAAAGCTTCTGGCGGACGGAAGTACAAGACTTCACCGGAAGATGCTGGATGCCAAAACCAAACTTTGAGGAGAACTCCCATGCCGCGAACTTCAACCACTGCCAACGCTACCACTCACGGTCTGGCCCTCCGCCAGCGCAACCTCTTCCTGCTGACCTGCTCTTGCCTGGCTGTATTGTTGGTTGGACTGCTTGCGCAATCCGCCCAGGCCGCCACCGCCGGCCGCTACCTTTACGTGATCGATAAGAATGTCGCTATGGTGGAGGGCTTCTCCATCGCGCTGAACACCGGCGCCCTTAAGACTCTGGCGAACTGCGCGAACTTCCCTGTCGGCGTTGCTCCAAATTCGGAGACCACTGACCATACCGGCAGCTATCTCTATGTAGCCGATCCCGGTGGAAATCAGATCTTTGGCTTTACCATCGCTCCGCTGACCGGTTGCCTGGCGCCGATTCCCGGCAGTCCCTGGGCCACGCAAGGCCTTGGACCGGACTCGGTGCACGTTACCACGGATGATCAGTATGTGTATGTTGCTGACACGAACGGGGGCGTGGCCAACCTGGAGGCATTCCAGATTACTCCCGGTGGAATTCTGGTGCGTGTGCCGGGAACGCCGTTTCCGTACGGGGCGCACCAGGGAGGGTTGGCGGTCGATTCTGTGGGCCCGTACCTGTTCGCCGCCGACGACTCCGGGCCAGCCGGGCCGATCGTTGCTTTCGACACGGCGGGCTTGCCGGTGCCTCAGTTGCCGGCTTTCGCGTGCGTGAGCGGCACGGTTACTGCGAATCCGACTGAGATGTCATTGACCCCAGCGGGCCAGGACCTGCTCGTGCTCAGCGCGGGTGGCATCACGCTGGACTCCTACCAGATCAACCGGACGACCGGGTGTCTTGCTTGGGTGAATACGCTGGCGCTTGCGTTCGATACGCACTCCGTGTACGCAGATCCCTTTGGCCGGTACGCTTATGTGACCAGCAGCGCCGGAAACAAAGTTCAGCCATACACGATTTCTTCCACAGGATTGATCGCACTGGATGGCGCAGCCACTGCGTTTGCGGCTGGCTCGGCGCCGTCGACCGTGGTCGTCGATGAGTGGGGAAAGTTTGTCTACATCTCACTGAATGGCACCAGCCAGATCGCCGGTTACACCATCAACGCCCTCACTGGCAAGTTGGTGCACATTGCGGGCAGCCCGTGGCCCACGTTTGTGCCTGCTGCCGGGCCGACAGGGGTTCACGCGGTTACTCCGTAGTTGGGGGGGAAACCTGGGCCGGGCGAGTTGAGGGACTTGCCCGGCCTTGGTTTTTTGTTTTGAGAATGCTGCAGCCCTGCCAGGGGCGTAGTGCGCGTGATGGGGCTGTGGAGTGTAGAGCGTTGACCTTACGCCACCAGAGTTGAGATCTCAATGAGGCTTCTTCGGTGCCGGGAGTCCTCCAAGGAATTCTTCCAATGCGGCCGACGGGTTAGCGGATTCCTCAATCTCGTGGTAGATGTCTCGAAACTTTAAACGGACACCCGCAAGGATCTCCTTGTCCGTCACAAGACGGTCCAGCAGCCTCTGCCAGTTTTCAACTTTGCGATGTTCAAGCACCAGCTTCAAGGCGATGTTTTCGAGGAAAAGATATTCGGCGGCGCGCAAAACAGAGGAGACTCGTTTCTTTTCTGCTTTTGTCATGGACGCGGAAAATGTTCGGCAAACAGTCTACCGCCCGCCTAATATCGCTGTCTCGGGGTCGCTGTGCGTGCGACGGTTGAACTTAAATCCCGCCCTCGAAGATTTTCTTGGATAGGTAGCGCTCGGCGGAGTCGGGGATTATGGTTACTACTCTTTTGCCGGGGCCTAGTCTCTTTGCGATCTGGAGTGAGGCGAAGACGGCTGCTCCTCCGCTTGAGCCGGCTAGCACGCCTTCTTTTGCTGCCAGGGATTTGACTGTGGCGAAGGCGTCTTCGTCGGTGACCATCATGATTTCGTCGCAGACGCTGCGGTCGAAAGTCTTGGGGATGAAGCTGGCTCCGATGCCTTCGACTTTGTGCGGGCCCGGCTTGCCTCCGCCATAAATCGAGCCTTGGGTTTCGACGACTACGGTGTGGACTCTAGGTAGTTTTTCCTTCAGATAACGAGCTACTCCGGAGAACGTTCCGGCGGTTCCGCAGCCCAGGGCGAGGGCGTCGACCTGGCCTTCCATCTGTTCGAAGATTTCGCGGGCGGTGGTTTCGTAGTGGTAGTCGGGGTTGGCGAGGTTTTCGAATTGTCCGGCCATGAAAGCGGCGGGATCGGTGGCGACTAATTCTTTGGCGCGGGTGATGGCGCCCTGCATGCCCTCGGCCTCGGGAGTGCGAAAGACCTCCGCGCCGAGGGCACGCATGATGATGACCTTTTCTTCGGAAAATCTCTCCGGCACGAACAGGCGAACTTTGTAGCCGCGATTGACCCCGATCAGCGCGAGGCCGATGCCGGTGTTGCCGGCGGTGGCTTCGACGATGGTGCCTCCGGGGCGAAGCTTACCTTCGCGCTCGGCGCGGCGAATGATGCCGATGGCGGCGCGGTCTTTGACGCTGCCTCCGGGATTCAGGTATTCGAGCTTGGCGAAGACGTCGGCCGAGCCGGCCGGAACCAGGCGCTTGAGCTGAAGCATGGGAGTTTCGCCGACCAACTGGGTGATGTCGTCGGCTACGCGCAGGCGGGGCATGGTTGCTGGGGGCACACTACAGGGTACGCAGGGGCGGCGGAACGAGTCAACGTGACCGTGGTGCGAGTAGTGGGCTCAGTTTGAATCCCGCGTTTTCGAGGTGATCCCTCGACTGCCTTTTTCCCGCCGGGCGAGATCTCTAGGCCGACAAAGCATGGGCGCGGGAGATCCTTCGCTCCGCCAGAAAAACAGCTCCGCTCAGGATGACAAACTTGATGGGGATGACAATCGTGAGGTTTATTTGGAGGAGCTGGAGGGTTGCGCGCCGGCGTAGTAGCCGCTTTTGGTGCGGACTGTCAGTTTGCCGTGGCCTTTGGCTTTGGCTATGACCGTGACCTGGCGGAATCCGCCTGCGCCTTTCGGGGTGGATGGCTTGTAGCCGATGGCGTACTGATTGCGAATGTCGTTGGCGATGGTGCGGCTGATCGCGTCGACTTCGTCGAGAGTCTTAGGGAAAAAGGCGATGCCGCCGGTGCGGTCGGCAATGGTCTGCAGAGCTTTGCGGGCGCGCTTGGGATGTTCTTCATCTCCGAGGATGCCGATGGCGTAGACGGCCGGACCGTTTTCCATCTGCAGATTGCGCACCGCCTGTTCCAGGGTTTCGCTGCTGGCATTGTCTTCGCCGTCGGTCACGACGAAGATGACTTTCTTTTCCAGCCGGCCGTATTGCCGGAGGTGATCGGCGGAGGCGACGACCGCGTCGTAAAGGGCAGTGCCGCCGTGGGTGTCGATTTTTTCCAGAGCGTCTTTCAGCTTGAGCAGATCGTTGGTGAAATCCTGGTCGAGATATTGTTCGTCGTTGAAGTTGACGACGAAGACTTCGTCTCGGGGATTGCTGGAGCGGACAAGATTGAGCGCGGCCTGATTGACTTTGTTGCGCTTCTCCTTCATGGATCCGGAGTTGTCGATCACGATGCCCATGGCCACGGGAATATCGACGTGGTGGAAGGAGATGATGCTTTGCGGCTTGCCTTCCTCGATGACGGAGAAGGCGCTGCGCTCGAGGTTGGTGACGATGTGCTGGTGGTCGTCGACGACGGTGGCGTGGAGCATGACTTCGTCGACTTTCTGGTGGAAAACGTAGACGCCGTTGTCAGAATTCTGGTCCGAGGAGTTCTGGTCGGGAGGTTTCTGGGCTGGCGTTTCTTGAGTCTTCGGAGGTTGACTCTGGGTTTGTTGAGGGTTGGCGGCAGAAGCCGTCGAGCTTTGCTCGACCGGGCAGGGGGGCGCGGCTGTCCCCACACTGGGAGTCACTAGAGCGAGAAGAAACAGAAGGCTGGCGGCCTTATTCAGCCGGCGCGTAATATCCCGTCCTGGCATACACCTTGAGAGGCGGCAATCCTTTCGGTGGCAGCAGCTTCACTTTTATCTTACGCCATTTGCCGTCGCGCGTGATGTTGTTGGGACGATAGCCGAGCACGTATTGGTTGCGCAGTTCGACGCCGATTTTAGTCGCAACATCGCCGAGGTCGTTGGGATTGTCGATGGTGAAAGCGCGGCCGCCGGTGAGCTCTGTGATATCGCTGAGCAATTGCGGGCCCAGGCGCTCTTCAATCGCCGAGGCGGCGCGATCATAGATGCCGATGGCGTAGATCATGACGTCGGCTTCTTTGACCAGCGATTTGATTTCATTTTCGGTGTAGCGGCTGTGATTGTCGCCGCCATCGGAAATGATGAGCAGGGCTTTCTTGGCGTAGCGAGCCTGGCGCATTTTGCTCACGCCCATGTAAATGGCATCGAGCAGCGCGGTGCGGCGGCGGGGCACGGCAAAGACCAGCTTGTTCTGGATTTCGTCGACCGAGTTGGTAAAGTCGGAAACCTCTTCCGGTTCGTCGGAAAAGGTGATCATGAAGAATTCATCCTGAGGGTTGGCGGTCTTGAAGAATTCCATGACGGCATCTTTGGCGCGATCCATCTTGCTGGACATGCTGCCGCTGGAATCGAAGATGACGCCCAGCGAAACCGGAGCATCCTCGCTGGAGAAGGACCGGATCTGCTGCGCGGTGGTGCCCTCAAAAAGCTGAAAATTTTCTTTGTCGAGGCCGGTCACCAGGCGGTTCATCGGATCGGTGATGGTAACGGGAACGAGTACGAGGTCGACCGCAACCTTGAGCGGGCGCACGTGAGTGGTCAGCCCCGTGGTGGATGTGGTGGAGATAAGGTTGGGCGAAGTACCGGCTGGAACATCCTTCGAAGCGTCTTTGGCAGCGTCTTTCGGCTGGACCTCGCGCGGCTGAATGTGTACATCGTTGACGTCGGTCTGGGAAAACGCTGGGAGGCCGAGGCAGGCCACAATCAACAGAGCGAAGCGGAGCTCGGACCGGAGTGTGGGCCATGCGGGAGCTTCGTAACGCAGAGGGCTGCTGCTTCGAGCTAGGGCCGGGCGAGATGACCTGCGCTCTGTTCCAAGGCGGGCCATAAAAACCTCTTCTAAGGCCGGATGTTAGCACAGGTTGCGTCCGGCGGCGCAGCGAAATTGTCAATAACAAGAAACAAGTTTTCCGGAAATTGCACTGTCCCGGAACCGAGGCTGAATTGCTTATCGGCGGATGTCGTTTCCGCCTTAGTGAGCTGTTTTATGCGGCCCGGACACCGTTGCCGGTTCACCATCGCCTCTCGGCCGCCTTGTGAGGACTCCGTAACTTGTTACAATCAGTGGTTCCCATGGCTGAGATACGTCCGTTTTCTGCCCTCCGCTACAACCTGCAAAAAGTTGCAGCCTCGCAGGTTGTGACCCAGCCTTACGACAAAATCTCGCCTGCCATGCAGGAGCGGTATTACGCCGCCAGTCCGTACAACCTGGTGCGGATTATTCTGGGGCGGCGCGAGGACGGAGACAATCCGGAGGAAAACGTATATACGCGGGCGGCGGCCCACGGGCGGGAATGGAGAGCGCAGGGGATTCTACGGCAGGATTCTGCACCTTCCATCTACGCGTATTCGCAGGCGTTCTCAGCGCCTTCGGGGGAACGCTTTGAGCGGCGCGGGTTTATCGCCTTGGGACGGGTTGAGGATTACGCGGCGCAGGTGGTGTTTCGGCATGAGCAAACCCTGGCCAAGCCCAAGGCCGACCGACTGGAGTTGCTGCGGGCGACGCGAGCGCACTACGAACAGTTGTTCCTGTTATATGAAGATTCGGGGGAGATCGCTTCCCTTCTCGAAACGCCAGGTGCCCCAGAGATTGACGTGAAAGACGAGTATGGAGTGGCGCATCGGGTGTGGCGGGTGTCGGATCCGGCCACGATTGCGGCGGTGCAAGGGGCGATGCGGGAGAAACAATTGGTGATTGCGGATGGACATCACCGGTATGAAACCGCGTTGAACTTTCGGGATGAGTGCCGAAAATCCACGGTCTCGAACATCGATCGGGAGGCTCCTTATGAGTTTGTGATGATGACGTTTGTGAATATGAACGATCCGGGATTGCTGATTTTGCCGACGCATCGGGTGGTGCATTCGCTGGCGGCGTTTTCGGTGGATGACTTTCTGGATGCGAGCCGCAAGTTCTATGCGCTGGAAGAAATCGATCCGGCGCTGGATGCGACCCGGGCGCCGGGGATGTTGCGCGATCGAGGTCGCGCAGGAACGGCGCTGCTGGCGGTGACGGCGAATCGGGCGTTTGTGGTGCACTCGCTCAAGCCGGAGGGGATTAAGATTCTGAGCTCACTGTCGCCGTGCCAGCAGGCGCTGGATGTGGTGCAGTTGCACAAAGTCCTGCTGGAGCGGGTGCTGGGGCTGTCGGAGGAATCGATTCGCAATCAGCAGAATTTGTCCTATGTGCGCGAGGCCGGCGAAGCGATGGCCGCGGTTCGCGCGGGCGATGCGAACATTGCGTTTCTGATGAATCCGTGTTCGGTTCGCACGGTGCGCGATATTGCGCTGGCGGGGGAAGTGATGCCGCAGAAGTCTACCGATTTTTATCCCAAGCTGCTGAGCGGATTGACCGCGTATGCGCTGGATTAGGCGGAGCTGGGGAAAGTTCCCATTTCTCGCGCAAAGAGCGCGCGAGAAATGGGGCACCCGCGCCCGCGCTGCTGTCTTGTGGCGCTTGCTCAGCGCGGGCTTGCCGATCGTGGTTGCTGTCCCCTGGCTGTTCAGCGCGCCTCCGGAAAAACATCTTGCGGTCTACTCGGTGGTAGCGAATTATTCTTTGCCGCTGGTCGAGCGCGACGGGCGCGATTACGTTGGGCTGCTGGAGCTGCTCGAGCCATTGGGCCAGGTGAGCGCGAAGACCGACGGATCGCGCTGGCGGCTTCGCTATAACAATGTGGAGGGCGTTTTTCAGGAGGGTAAGTCGCGGGCCCGGGTGCAGGAACGCGAAGCAGATCTGGGCGGAAAATTCTATTTGGAGAACCAGCGGGGACTGGTGCCGGTGGTGTCGTTAGGCGCGCTGCTGCCGCGAGTACTGGGTGGGCCGGTCACGGTGCATGCGGAATCCGGCCGGCTGTTCATTGGGAATATTGCGACGCACTTTACGGCTTCGCTGGCGGGGGAGAATCAGGCGCGGCTGGAGTTTCACTTTACCGCGCCGGTGAATCCGACGGTCGCGAACGAGCCGGGTGCGCTGCATATGACCTTCACGCGGGAACCGGTGGTGGCTCCCGCTTCGCCCACGTTGACGTTTGGCAGCCAGGCGATTCCTTCTGCGAATTTCAGCGAGAGCAACGGCACAGCCGTCATCACAGTGAAGGCGACGGTTCCGGTGATGGCAAGCTTTTCGAACAACGGGAGAACGATTACGATTTCTCCGACTGGCGCACCCGCGCAAAGTGCAACGGTGACGCCGGCTCCGGCAGCCCCTGCCGCGGCGCAAACCAGCGCAGCACCAAGCGCGTCTCCAGCATCGGCGCCGGCTGCGCGAAGATACTTTGCGGTGGTGGATGCCAGCCACGGCGGCGACGATCAGGGCGAAACTCTGACGCCGACGCTGCTGGAAAAGGATGTCACGGTACAACTGGCGCGCAGTCTGCGGCGGGAGTTGGAGAGCCGCGGCATCTCGACGCTGGTGCTGCGCGACTCCGACGCAAATCTTTCGCTGGACCAGCGTGCCGCTTTCGCCAATGCCGATCATGCCGCGATTTATATTGCGCTGCATGCGGCATCGGCGGGGAACGGAGTGCGCGTCTACACGGCTTTGCTGCCCTATGGCGGGGACGATCGCGGTCCGTTCCGGTCGTGGGATAGGGCGCAGCACGCGGCCCTGCCGCTGAGCCAAAGTACGGCCGCAGCCCTCTCCGCCGAACTGCAAAGACGGCAGATTCCGGTGAGGGTGTTGGGCGCGCCGTTGCGTCCGCTGAATAACATCACCGGGCCGGCGATCGCGGTGGAACTGGCGCCGCAGGGAGAAGACGTTTCGCAATTGGCCGCGCCGGACTATCAGCAGCTTGTGACCAGTGCTGTGGCCACGGCGATCGCAGCGATGAAGGAACAGTTGGCGGCGCAGTAGATCGAGCGCAGTACAACGAAATCCGATGAACGACGAATATCCAGTACCGGAGCAGTTTCGCGCACCCGAAGAGGAGCAGGCGCGGCGGAAAATTCCGCGGCATTTTCTGATTGCGACCGCGGTGTTGCTGGTGGCCGCGGCGGTGTTGGGCGGATATGCGTGGCGCATGCGGACGAAAGTGGCCTCAATTCCGGTGGTGGCGGTCGATAAGCGTCCGCTGGTGCCGCCGATTGCGGGGCCAACCGAGCAGGTCACGCTGTTTGTGGCTCACGATGAAGACGGCACTCTGAGACCGGAGGCGGCGAATATTCCGCTGTCGTCGGGCCGGCAGCAAAAGGCGGAGGAGTTGCTGCGCGCGTTGCTGTCGATCTATTTGGACAAGACGTCGCCGCACGCGCTGGGCGAAGGATCGGAAATTCGCGCGATCTTTCTGGTCGATCCGGGAATGGCGGTGATCGATTTGAATTCAGCTTTTGCCGATACCCACCGCTCGGGCGTGCTGGTCGAGGAGTTGACGGTGGCGTCGCTGATTCATACCATCTCGGCGAATCTGCCGGGGATTGTGAAGGTCAAGATTCTGGTGGATGGGAACGAGCGCGACACGCTCGCCGGGCACGCGGATCTATCTTCTTATTACGATGTGGCGGCGGTGGATCAGATGGCGGCGCAGTTGGAGTAAGGCAGCTATCAGCCGTCAGCTCTCAGCCATCAGGAAAACCCTTGCCACGGATTTGCACTGATCTTCACGGATTAAGTTCTCGTTTATCTTTCTCTTGGTTTATCCGTGTTTATCCGTGAGAATCCGTGGCTGATTTTCGTGAAGTACAATTCTCCTCATGTTCTATCGCTCGGATAATCGTTCTTCGAACCAGTTGCGGCCGGTGAAGATCACGCCGGAGTTCATTTCTACGGCGGAAGGATCGGTGCTGATTGAGGTGGGAAACACGCGCGTGATCTGTACGGCGTCGATTGAAGAGTCGGTGCCGCAGTTCATGCGCAACTCGGGCAAGGGATGGATTTCGAGCGAGTACGCCATGCTGCCGCGGGCGACGCTGACGCGCACTCCGCGGGAAGTAGCCAAGGGACGGCAGAGCGGGCGAACGCATGAGATTCAGCGGCTGATCGGGCGGTCGCTGCGGGCGGTGACGGATTTGGCGCGAATGGGCGAGCGCACCATCTGGATCGACTGCGACGTGATCCAGGCCGATGGCGGGACGCGGACGGCTTCGATTACGGGCGCGTTCGTGGCTCTGGGGCTGGCGCTGGAAAAACTGGTGGAGGCGGGGACGCTGCCGTCGGTGCCCCTGAAAGATTTCCTGGCGGCGGTGAGTGTAGGGATTGTCGAGGGCGAAGTGCTGCTCGATCTGTGCTACGAAGAAGACTCGCGCGCCGATGTGGACATGAACTTCGTCATGACCTCCGGCCACAAGATGGTAGAAGTGCAGGCCACGGCGGAGCATCAGGTGTTCGACGATGAGCAGTTGGCGAAGATGATGTCGTACGCGAAGCAGGGAGTGCAGGAGCTGATTAAGAAGCAGCAGGCGGTGCTGGGCGGGTTGATGCTGCGGCAGTGAGGGGAAGCTAAGGGCGATGAAGTGGGGGCTGGCGGGGCTGGCCCAGCCTGGCAGATTCCCGTCGGGGTTGCCCCACCCTTCCCGCGTTCTCTGCGGGAGGGTGGGCAGACGATCACGATGCTGTCGGCACGACTCCCAACCGTTCCCGCTTCCGCGCCGTCCACTGCGATTCGATCTCTACGGTGCTCTCGACTCCTGTCGCATAGTGCGCGAAACTGCTCCATTTCCAATCTTCCGGACGCTCGGTTAATCCCCGGCTCACAGGGTTGCGATGGATGTAACGCAGGTTCTCGATCCGTTTCGCTTCGGTCCAGACAGGAAAATCGTAATAACGTACCTGCCAGAATCGCAGTTGCCCGGGCGGTTTCAGCTTGTGGGAACTGATTTGCTTCAACATCTGGATGACCAGCGAAAGCTTCCCGTGTTGCGGTTCGCTGATGAGAAGGTGCACGTGCTCGGGCATGACGACATATCCGGTGACGTAGCAGCCATACCAGCGGCGGACACGTTCCAGTTCCTGTTCGAAGGTATTTCGAGCCGCGACGGAGTCGAGCATCCGCATTCGCTGATAACAGCCGAAGGTGATGAAGTGCAGACAGTGTTGGTCTTGATATCGAACTGGCTTGATGTGCATCTACCGAGATTGTAGGCTGCCGGAAAGGCCCACCCTCCCGCAAAGTGCGCGGGAAGGGTGGGGCAACCCCATTTTGGGAACGTGCCGGGTGCCCCATGCTTTCGCGTTTTGTGCGAATGGGTGGGTAATTTTAACTTGTGCCCGTTTCGGGCACACTGTATAATCAAAGCATTGAGCGGTCATCCATGCGGATCATTGCCCGGCGTACGCTGGTCGAGTTTGCCGAGTCGCGGCGTGGAACTAAGGATCATAAGTCACTTAAGTCTGCAGTGGACGCATGGTTCCACGAAGCGCAGAGCGCGGAATGGAATGGTCCGGCGGACATAAAGAAAACCTATGGGAATGCCAGCCTAGTGGGACATGATCGGGTAGTTTTCAACATCCACGGAAATGCATACCGGTTGGTAGTAGCTGTGGATTACCGTCGGCAGATCGTATTCATCAAATGGCTGGGCGCGCATGCGCAATACGACAAGATCGATGTCAGGACGGTGAGATATGGACATTAAGCCTATTCGCAATGCTGCGGATTATGACGCGACGCTGCAACGCATCGAAAGCCTTTGGGGCGCTGGGGAAGGAACGACACAGGGCGACGAACTGGATGTGCTCGTAACATTAGCGGAGGCCTACGAGCAGGAACACTATCCGATCGATGTCCCAGATCCGATCGAGGCCATTAAGTTCAGACTGGAACAAGAAGGCAAGGATTACCGCGCCCTCGTCGGAGTCATAGGACAACGTACTCGCGTATATGAAGTGATGCGAAGGGCGCGTCCGCTGTCGCTGAACATGATTCGCCGTTTACACAGCCAGTTTCGCATTCCCGCACAGGTGCTGATTCAAGCGACCGGCCGTAAGCGTCGGAAACCATTGGTTCGCACGGCCGTCAGTCCACGATCCAAGCGAATAGGAAGGTAGTTCCACCCGGCCCCTAGAGTCGCCAGATTTAGCCGCTACGGAAGAAGTCGGAAACCCAACCTCACCACCAATTACCGGTTTTGTGTATGACCGCAGGCTTTCCGCTAATAGGATGACCCTGCTGATCAACGTCGTAAATCTGCTGGTCAGGATATTCGGCCCAAAGGGTTCCGTCCGGCCCCGTGGCTAGCGTGCGCTTGACGGTGCCATCGGAAAGGCGGTCGTAGGCGAAGCGGCAGATCAGCGTGTCTTTGACGTAGAGCTGGGTTTCTTTCAGCATGCGCTTGTCGTCATAGGTGTAACGCAGCTCTTTGCCGCCGTCGTAGAGCCGCCGTGTGGCCAAACCATCTTTGCGTTCGATGGCGGCAAACCATGTGCCGGAAGCGTTGTACACATCCTGGCGGATTTCCTCTCCCTCGGCGTCATAGGTGAATTTGCCGCTGTTTTCGAGTGTGCCATTACGAATCTGGCGACGAGCCGTCACCAGGCCTTTTTCATCGTAGTCGTGATCGGTGTGAAAACCGCGATCGTCTGGGTTTGCATAAGCAATATCGCTCGCCAGCAGGCCGCTGGTCGGCGAATAGGTATAAACAGAGGCGCTCTTCATCTTGCCATCGGCGCTGTAGAATGCGCCTTCCACCACATTGCCGTTATAGGAGTACAACGAGTATCCGGTGTGTGTTCCTTCCGTGGTGTAGTCATCATCGCGAATAACATCGCCGCTTGAGTTTCGCTGCACCTGTGTATGGCCTGTCTTCTCCGACTCCCGGTACTCGTCATAGCTGTCACATAACGTGGCATTGGCGGAAAAGTGATATAGGGATTCGGCCTCTTTGTGACCCTTGCGAATCGATGCCACCCGCACTACGCGTCCCTGGCTGTCAGTTTCGACTTCCAAATAGTGGCCGGACGCCCCGGCGGGAACTTCACCCGCATACTTTGGATACGGCGATCGTGTCGAAAGGGAGTAGCGGTAATTGCGAACGGTGGCATCGGCGCCGGTTGCAATCGCTGAAACAGCAAGAAGAAGCAGGACCGGCAAAAAGACCGGCAAAATGGTTGATCTTTTGGACATGAGGCAATGGTTTCACCTGCAAGATGCAGTCGCGAGTACCGAAAGTAATGTGGGCATCGATGATGTGAGTGGAACGCGTGCCTTTCTCCTTCGTAGCGAAGGTTGAGCATCGTTCCGGTGGGATTCGTAAGTGGTTGTCGTTGTGACGATCAGTGAACCGTCGCGCCGCCGCAGCACTTCTTGTACTTCTTGCCGGAACCGCAGGGACACGGATCGTTGCGGCCAATCTTGGGAGTGCTTCGCCGGGATTGAGATACGTCGGCGCCAAAATCGGATTCCCGCCCTTCCCGAAAATATTCGTAGGCGTTCATCAGCCCTGCCGCCATCAGAGCCATGGCCTGCTCGCGCTTCTCCGGCGTGATCGGATCATCTGGGCGCATCTCCGGATCTTCGTCGTGCTCGCTGTCGAGCAGCATCATCGCGAGCAGGCATCCGCCATTTTCCTCGTCGTTTACCAGTTCAGCCCAACCGTCGTGACGCATGTGCATGCCGCGCATGAAGCCGTGTGCCCAGTCGTTGCCGAGAAGCTCGCCGTTCTCATCCTCAAAGATCAGGGGAGCGTGGATTTCACCGTTATAGAGAGTGGCGACAATCATGTTCCAGTGGCGCATCAGGAGCCCAAAAATCTCGTTGGCTTCGTCGAGACTGTTGAACTCGACGGCTTCCGACATCTCGCCTCCGAAAACCTCCGGGTGGTATTCGCTGGGCATCACGAGGTCGGGCCCGGCAATGAGCGCGGAGAAGAACCCGTCCAATTCTTCGAGATTCATGGCGTTGCCCCTCTTGCACGAGCTGAGGAAGTCGCTGAGCCGGTCGAGTTCGTCGTCGGTCAAGGGCTCGGGTTGGGGCAAAGGTTTCATGGGAGTTCTTGTTTCCCGGAATATTCTACGCGGACGAATGAGTTTTTCCGCGCCTCCTACAGGTAGGGCCCAAAGCTGGAGTAAGATACCTGCCGAGGTGCCGAGTCTTTCGATGTCCATCGATCGCACACCACGCCGGGATTTTCTGCGGATCACGGGCGCTAGCTTGGCTGCGGCAGGGTGGCCGTCTCGCGCGGCAGCGGCGAAGGGGATTGCCCCCGCGCCCGATGTTTCTCCGCAGTCGGGCGTCTTGGATGTGAAGGCATTCGGCGCTGCCGGCGATGGCAAGACCATCGACTCTGTGGCCATCAATCGCGCGATTGAAACCGCGGCCGCCGCCCGAGGCGGCACGGTCCGCTTTCCGGCAGGCAGCTATCTCTGCTATTCGATACGGCTCAAGAGCAACGTGGCGCTCTGGCTCGATCAGAACGCGCTCATCATCGCTGCCGATAGCGCCTCTGACACTGCCGCCCAGGCAACACCTCCGGGTTCCGCAGGCGGAGCGTACGACCCGGCCGAGCCCAATCATCCATGGGAAGCCTACCAGGACTACGGCCACAACCACTGGCATAACAGCCTGATCTGGGGCGAGGGACTGGAAAATGTTTCCATTTTCGGTCCCGGCCTGATCTGGGGACGTGGCCTAAGCCGCGGTTGGGGGCCCGGCCCAGTGGCCGAGCACGCGGGCGTTGCCAACAAATCCATCAGCCTGAAGAATTGCCGCAACGTGATCCTGCGCGATTTTTCTATTCTCAAGGGCGGACACTTCGGCATTCTCGCCACCGGCGTCGACAACCTGACCATCGACAATTTGAAAATCGACACCGACCGCGACGGGATCGATATCGATTGTTGCCGTAACGTTCGCATCTCCAATTGCGCGGTCAATTCGCCCTGGGACGACGCCATTTGCCCCAAGAGTTCGTTTGCGCTGGGCTACGCGCGCGCCACAGAGAATGTGACGATCACGAACTGCTACGTAACTGGCGCCTACAAACTCGGCACGCTGCTCGATGGCACTTGCCGGCGCTTCGCCCCCGGCGAGGTCAACGCAAACGGACGCATTAAGTTCGGCACCGAATCGAATGGCGGCTTCAAGAACATCGCAATTTCCAACTGCGTGTTCGAAGGCTGCCAGGGACTGGCGCTCGAAACCGTCGATGGAGCGTTGCTCGAAGACATCGCCATCACCAATATCACCATGCGCGATATTACGTCCGCCCCGATTTTTCTGCGTCTGGGCAGCCGCATGCGCGGTCCCGCGGGCGTGCCGGTGGGAGCGCTGCGCCGCGTACTCATCAGCAACGTTGTCTGCTCGAATGCGGAATCGAAGTTTGGATCGATCCTGAGCGGCATTCCCGGGCACCCCATTGAAGATGTGCAGCTCAACGACATCTACATTCAGCACGGCGGAGGAGGAATGGCATCCGCCGTACAGCCGGCGGAACTGGAAAACAAATATCCCGAGCCGAATATGTTCGGCGAAATGCCCTCGCAGGGATTTTTTCTGCGGCACGTGAAAAACGTTTCGCTCAACAACGTGGAGATCAGTTCGCTGAAAGAGGATGCGCGTCCCGCGTTTGTTCTGGAAGACGTGCAGGATGCGGATTTCTTCCGTATCCGCACGCCGCGGGTGCCGGACGTCGCCACGTTTGCGCTGAACAACGTTGGCGGCTTCAGCGTTTCGCACTGTAGAGGGATGCAGGATGTTCAGCTGGACCGCGTTGATCGGAAAATTCTGTAGGAGATGGTCTGGCGCGGCAATCGCTTCGAGACTTCGCGCTTCAGCAAGGCCCACCCTCCCGCAAGGTGCGCGGGAAGGATGGGGCGACCTCACTTTTGGGGCCCTGCTAAAAGCGGCGGCTGCCTTCAAACCCTGCTATTGCTGTAGTAGGCCCACGAGCAGTTCATGTTTCTTCGCCGCAAAAGGATTCGTCACGGTGACGCCGTTCCAGGTAAATCCTTCTTGCAGGTCTTCGGAGAGCAGCAGGCGGCAGCCGGCCGCGGCAGCCGCCGACAGGATGATCGCGTCCCAGATGCTCAGACGATGGTCGACAGCAACATCGATAGCGGCGATGAGAATCGACGGAGAGGTTTCGATCAAGGGAAACGTATCCCGCCAGCGAATAACTATCACTCGCGCCTGCGCCGGAGACAATCCGCCTTTTCCGACCAGGACGCGGAACAATTCTCCGAGCACTTGCACCGGCAGAAACGTGCTGGATGCCGGGAGTCTTTTGATCAAGTCCACGGCCGTATCCGCGGGGAGCGCACCGTTCACACCTTCGGCGTAAACCAGAAGATTGGTATCGAGTGCGACGCGCATGTCCTAATCAGTCATACAACTCGTCGCGCTTCCAGCGGCCAATCGGACGCGATCGAACGGGGCGGGCTTCAAGGTAGGCCAGCAAGGCGGCTTTGGCTTTGCTGTTGCGCTCCTCGGTTATAGGAATGAGGCGCGCCACAGGGCGTCCGTGGCTCGTCACCACGTAGCTCCGCCCTTCTTCCACTTCCCGCAGAAGTTTGGAGAAGTTCCGGTTCGCCTCCGTGGCAGGGATCGCCTTTTCCATTATGTAGTGATTTTAACTACTTTTGCGATGAAGTCAACAGTTGACTCTCTCAGCGGCTAAAGCGCAACTCTTCTATTTTGGACCTTGCCGGCACGAATGAATTCGTGCCCTTCCCGGTTCTTGCCAAAGCGATCTCACTGCGGGTTGGGGCAGTGCCATTGGTAGCGCTGCAACAGATGAAGCGTGCCTGCATCGATGGGCGGCGTTCCGGCGGTGCAGTGGGCTAGGTAGCTGTTGGTTAGGGTGCCGTCTCCGTAGAGGTAGGGGAACTTTGGTCCAGCGAACGTTAGGCGCGTGCTGTAGGCGAGGGCGGCGAATCCCATCAGGGCATAGAGCGCGGCGTAGGCCAGGGCCGGGCGGTCGAAGTCGGGACCGCCGATTCGCTTGAATAAGGATTGTGCGCTGGTGTAGATCGCCAGAAAGACCATCGGCATGACCGGAAGCCAGAAGCGGGCGTCGGTGAAAGGCCAGGGGAAAACCAGGGCACTGTAGGCGAGAAGATAGGCGGAAAGCCAGGGAGTCCGGCGGCGCAGAAGGAAAACACCGGCAAGAAAGCAACAGAGCGTGACGGCTCCGAGGACAAGCGAGGGTACGCCGGCCCATGACGGAAGTTTGGTGAGTGGGGCGTTGATGGTGAGCTCGCCGAAATCCTGCAGGTGGGCGAGCATATCTTTGGTGAGAAATCCGAGCAGCCTTTGGCGATGGAGCATCTGCAAGTTGGTGGTCAGATAGTAGTGGCCGGCGATCACTCCGAGGCCGAGGCAAAGAGAAGCTGCCACAGCGCTGGCGGCCAGGAGTGCGGGACGCTTCTTCACGGCGGGCCAGGCGGCGACTGCGATGGGGGCGGCCAGTGCCAGGCCGATGAAGCGGACTTCGACCGCGCACACGGCCAGCGGCACAATCGCAATCCATTTGGTGGGGCTATTCAGCGTCAGCAGCCAGCAAACGCACGCAGACATGGCGAAGAACAGGAAGTCGCTTGCGCCCTGGGTCACGTGCTTCACGGCGGTGAAGAAAAGCAGCGAGAGCAAACTGGCGAGCAGAACGTGGGTGCGCGGGAAGCCGAGAGCGATGAGCGTGCGGAAGGTGAAGAACAAGCCCGCCAGGTAGAACAGAAAGTTTGACAGAACCATCGTGGCTGAGCAGAAGATGCCCGCTTTGATCAACGCAAAGAGGAATAGCGGATAGCCTTTGGGAAAAGGAAAATCGTGAAAATCCCGCAGGTGCAGCGCGTAGGGCACCCCATGGGCGGCCGCGGTGTCGGCGAGCCATAGGTACTCCAGGCCATCGTTGCCCAGGCGCAGCGGGGTGAAGGCCTGGAGAGCGTAGAGGATCAGGGCCAACGTGATCGCCGCGTAGAGGACTCGCGTTAGGCGACTGGAATCGCCGCTCACTTGCGTGGAATGCCCACCCTGTCGCGAAGAACGCGACAAGGGTGGGGCAACCGCGTCTTTGCATTCTGCCTTCACGCGACCCAGACGGTTTTTGCGTTCAAGAATTCGCGCATGCCTACGGCGCTTAGCTCGCGGCCATGTCCGCTGGCTTTCACTCCGCCGAAGGGAATGCGCGGGTCGGAGGCTACGATTTTGTTGATGAAGACCATGCCGGCTTCGATTTCGTTGATGAAGCGCTCGCGCTCGCCATCGTCGTTGGTCCAGATGCTGGCGCCGAGACCGAAGCGAACGTCGTTGGCGATCTGAATGGCTTCGTCGATATTTTTCACGCGGAAGAGCGACGCAACCGGGCCAAAGAATTCTTCGCCGTATGCGGGAGAATTCTTAGGAACGTTAGTCAGCACCGTGGGCGCGTAGAAGTTGCCGGGACGGTTGAGGGGATGGCCTCCGGTGAGGACTTTGGCTCCCGCTTTGATAGTGGCTTGCACGTCGCGGTCGAGATCTTTGACGCCGTCGGGCGTGGACAGCGGGCCGAGTTCGGTTTTCTCGTCGAAAGGATCGCCGATGTTGAGCTTCGACATGCGGTCGACGAAGCGGCGTTCGAATTCGTCGGCGATGGGTTCAGAGAAGATGAAGCGCTTGGCGGCGATGCAGGATTGTCCGTTGTTCTGGATGCGGCCGAAGACGGCGTTGTCGATGACGGAGTTGAGGTCGGCGGAGGGCATGATGATGAAGGGATCGCTGCCGCCCAGTTCGAGGACGACCTTCTTGATGCGTTTGGCGGCGCCGATACCGACCTGGATTCCTGCTTGCTCGCTGCCGGTGAGCGTCGCGGCTTTGACGCGCGGGTCGTTGAGCAGACCATCAACCTGGCCAGCGCCGATCAACAGCGTTTGAAACACGCCTTCGGGGAATCCGGCTTCGAGAAAGATCTGTTCGATGGCGAGCGCGCATTGCGGAACGTTGGAGGCATGCTTGAGCAGGCCGACGTTTCCGGCCATGAGCGCGGGCGCGGCGAAGCGGAAGACTTGCCAGTAGGGAAAATTCCAGGGCATGACGGCGAGGACCGGTCCGAGAGGGAGATAGCGGACGAAAGTCTTTTTGGCGCCGATTTCGACGACTTCGTCGGCCATGATTTTTTCGGCGTTCTCGGCATAGAAGTAGCAGCCGGTGGTGCACTTCACGACTTCGGCCACCGCTTGCTTATAAGGCTTGCCCATTTCCAGCGTGGCCAGGTGGGCGAGCTTGTCCTTGTCGCGCTCGATGATTTTGGCGGCCTTGACCATGCGCTCGGCGCGCACCGAGAACGGAGTCTTGCGCTCGGCTTTGAACATTTTGACGGCGAGCTGGAGTTTGGATTCGATCTCGGCGTCGGTGAGCGCGGGAAAGGTTTTAAGGACTTCTCCGGTAGCGGGATTGGTGGTGGCGATGGGCATGAGGGCGTGCCTTTCTGGATGAAGTGGTCTGTACCACGATACCATCCCAAAACGACGTTTCTCTCTTTGAGATACGGACGGCATTTTGTATATACTTGGCGTATATACAGGGAGGAGGAAATGACAACAGCTAAAATATTCCGATCGGGGAACAGCCAAGCGCTCCGCTTGCCCAAGGAGTTCCGCTTCAAGGGCAAGGAAGTCGAGATTTTTCGCCGGGGCAATGAAGTTGTTCTGCGGGAAAAGGAAAACAATATCGTTCGCGCGTTCGAACTGCTGGCTGGACTGCCCGACGACTTCGATATTCCGGATCGGCACAAGGACTATCCACAACGGCGAAAAGGGCTGTAAATGGATGCTCGCTACCTGCTGGACACCGACATTTGTATTTTTATCAAAAAGGGGAAACCGGAGCAGGTCGTGCGTCGTTTTCGGACCGTTCGGCCAGGGGAAGCGGTGCTTTCGGTAATCACCTATGGAGAACTGCTTTATGGGGCAGAACGCAGTGAGTTTCGTGAAGCATCGCTCGGCCGGGTGCGTCTGTTGACAGAAGTATTGCCAACCTTGCCCCTCCCCGAGAAGGCAGCGGAAATCTATGGATTCGTCCGTGCGGAGCTGGAGCGTAGGGGCGAAATAATTGGAAATAATGATTTCTGGATCGCAGCGCATGCTCTGGCATTGGGCCTGACGCTAGTGACGAATAATGAGAAAGAGTTTCGACGGGTGCGAGGGCTAAAGGTGCAGAACTGGGCGGCCGGATCTTAGATGACAACAACGAATGAGGAACCAGCGATGCAGTTTGCCCATTGTGATTTCACGTTCGGGAGATTTGATGCCCCCGATAAACGTCATAAACCTTCCCGCGGGAGGGATGTACGCGTACAAACTGACTCGCCGAGCACATCGCTTTTGCTGCTCAGTCGCAGCGGGATTTATTGAAGTGCCTGCCGTGCCCGGCGTTGATCCCAGCACCTTATGAGCTTGGCTCGACTCGCTGTGCATAGAAGCTATCCTTGTTGGTTTACAATTGTTGGTTCCGAAGCACTCATTTTTCGTTTCCCATCCAGGAGGATTCTTATGAAGCTTACCCCCGGTAAACTTGCGGGTCTCAAGAAAGTATCGAACGAGCGTGGCGTGATTGCGGCGGCGGCCATGGATCAGCGTGGGTCGCTGCAGAAATCGTTGTCGAAGGAAAAGGGCGGCGGCGAAGTGACCGACGCCATGATGGAAGAATTCAAGACGCTGGTTTCGGAAGTGCTGACGCCGCACGCGACGGCGATCTTGCTCGATCCCGAATGGGGGCTGCCGGCTTCGAAGCGGCGGGCGAAAAATGCCGGCCTGCTGCTGGCCTATGAGAAGACCGGATACGACAAGACCGGGCCGGGACGGTTGCCGGATTTGCTCGATCATTGGTCGGCGCGGCGGTTGAAAGAAGCGGGCGCGGATTGCGTGAAGATTCTGCTCTATTACACGCCGGACGATCCCAAGCATGTGAATGAAACCAAGCATGCGTGGGTGGAGCGCATTGGCGATGAATGCCGGGCGAATGACATTCCATTCTTTTTGGAATTTGTCGGCTACGAAGAAGGCGCGGACGAGAAGGGTTTGGATTACGCCAAGAAGAAACCGCATATCGTGACCGAGAGCATGCGCGAGTTCTCGAAAGATCGCTACGGCGTGGACGTGCTGAAGGTGGAAGTGCCGGTGAATATGAAGTTCGTGGAAGGCGTGAAATGCTTCGCCGGACAGAAGGCGTATTCGAAGAAGGAAGCGATCGATCTGTTCCATTCCGCGGCGGCGGCGGCGACCAAGCCGTTTATTTATTTATCGGCGGGCGTGAGCAATGCGGAATTTTCTGAGACGCTGGAACTGGCCGGCGAATCGGGCGTTAAGTTCAACGGCGTGCTGTGCGGGCGGGCAACCTGGAAAGATGGCATCCCCGTGTACGCGAAGCAGGGCGCGTCCGCGTTTCGCAAATGGCTGGAGACCGAAGGCGTGAAGAACATCAACAACGTCAACGACAAGCTGAAAGCGGCGACCAGCTGGCACGCGATTTACGGCGTCGAACTAGTTCACGCGTAAACGGCAGCGCAGGTAAGTTCACAAGCAACCTAAGTTACTAAATAGAGTAAGTAATGTAGCGCGGGCATCTCATGCCCGCGCTTTTTCCTTTTGTGTCCGAGGCAGTGAATCCTAGTTGCTATTGATCGGGAAAAGACATGGCGCAACAATCTCGACATTGCCGCCCATGCTAAGCATGTCGATAATCCGAATTAGGACGCTAGCGCTTGCACCGCATCCGGACGAGTGGTATTGTTCCGCCGCGCTCGCGAGCAGCCCTACGATCAACCTCCAACCACGCCCGCTCCCGGAAACACCCCACTTAGGAGGCGCTCTATGCAGGTTCGCGCTCTGGCCATCGTCACCCTTATCCTTGTGTTTGCCGGCAGCGCCTGGGCGGGTTCGAAAGAAGAAGCCGTCACCTTGCTGGGCGACTACTCCACCGCTGCCCTGATCTCCGATGGCGAGGGCAATCTCTACGGCACCACAAACTTCGGTGGCGAATTTGTCGACAACGGCGTGAGCGGAACGGTCTTCGAGTTGTCGCCTGAAAAGAATGGCGGCATGAAGCAGCGCGTGCTCTACAACTTCGCTGGCGGAGTTGATGGCGGCTACCCCTACGCGAGCCTGGTGTTCGACAGGCAGGGCAACTTATATGGCACGACCGCCAACGGTGGAAACCCAGCGTGCCAGAATGGCTGCGGCGTGGTTTTCGAACTCAGCCCGAACGGGGACGGTTCTTGGAGCGAGACGGTGCTGCATGCATTTGACGGAAACGATGGCGCGCAGCCACTCGGCCCGGTGAGTTTCGACAGCTCCGGTAATTTGTACGGCACTACTTCGATTTACGGTTACTTTGGCTACAACTGCTGGAATGGTTGCGGTTACATATTTCAAATGAAACCGCAGACCGGCGGTGGCTGGTCTTTTGAGAATATCTATTCGTTTCAGGGCAACGAAGACGCGGGCAATCCTCAGAGCCAGCTTGTCTTCGACAAGCGAGGAAATCTTTACGGCACGGCGGGATGGAATGTAGTTTTCCCCGAAGTTGTGTTCCAAATGACTAACTCGAACGGAAGCTGGCAGTTCCATCTTCTGCAGAGCTTTCCCGGTTGCCAGACCTGCGACACTTTTGGCGTGTTGTCTGGTGTCTCGCTCGACACCAAGGGAAATCTGTATGGAACCATTCCAGTCACGGGAGCTCACAATGCTGGCTTCCTCTACGAACTGAGGCCGGCGCAGGGTCAATGGAACCTGACGGTCCTGCACGAGTTCACCAACGGCAAAGACGGCGGGTTTCCTTTCGCGGTACCGGTTTTTGACAGCGCAGGCAATTTATATGGCACGACTTCTGGCGGAGGCCGGCAAAGCGGAAGTTGTTCTGCGTTCGGTTGCGGCATTGTTTACAAGTTCTCTCCCGGCGCGAACGGATGGACGGAGTCAGTCCTGTATTCCTTCAAAGGCGGAAATGGCGGAGGTTCGCCCGAGGCTGGGCTATTGCTGGACGGGACGGAAAGCGCCTTCGGCACCACCTACTATGGCGGTAGCCGTGGCTATGGTGTGGCGTTTCGGGTCCCGCAGTAGCTTTTTCGCCATTCCGTTGGCATAGTCCAGCGAAGTCTTGACCAGTTGTGGTAAAGTGTGTGCTCAGCGGAACTGGTCCCCCCACCTGCCTTCGCAACATCCCTTTCTGGAGTGTCATCCCATGAAAACCGCGTTCTCCTTAAACTCTCTGATTTTCGCGACAGTCCTCTCTCTCTCACTCGCAGCATCGGCCTCTGAGACCGAGAAAGTCATCCACGGTTTTCAGACCAACACGGGAGATACGCCGTTTTCGACGCTGGTGTTCGATAGCGCCGGAAATCTCTATGGCACCACCGAGGTCGGCGGCGAAAGCGCGTGCGGATGCGGCACAGTATTCCAACTCACGCCCACAGGAGGCGGATGGAAGTATCGCGTGATTCACACCTTTCAAGGCAGCAGCGATGGCGACGGAGGCTACCCCGCTTTTACGTCCGGCCTGGTGCTCGACAAAGCCGGAAATGTCTACGGCACTACGGTGGAGGGAGGAGCCAGCAATGCCGGCAGCGTATTCGAAGTCTCGCCAAATCCTGACGGCGCCTGGACGGAGAAAATAATCCACAGTTTTTCGGGAACGCCCGACGGGAGCTCTCCGCAGGCGGGGCTGGCATTTGACGCGGCGGGCAATCTTTATGGCACCACAGTCGAAGGCGGCAGCAACGGTGCGGGAGCAGTTTTTGAGCTATCGCCCACTTCGGGTGGCGGCTGGAGCGAATCCGTGATCCATAGCTTCTCCGGTGCAGACGGATCGGAGCCGTATGCCCCCCCGACCGTCGATGCCGCGGGAAATCTTTATGGCACCACGTGCTTCGGAGGAGCCGATACTGTGGGAACAGTCTTTAAACTCTCGCCCCAGTCCGGCGGCGGGTGGGCTGAAAGCGTGCTCTACAGCTTTACCGGCAAGGAAGACGGTGGAAATCCCCAGGCCGGACTTCTTCTCGATTCCAGCGGCAATCTCGATGGCGTCACCTTCGACAACCAGACGTTCAATAGCTACGGCGTGGTCTTCCGGCTCACTCCAAATGGGCAAGGAGGGTGGACTGAAAGCATACTGCATAGTTTCACAGGCACGGATGGAGAAGATCCCCGCGGCCCAGTGAGTCAGGATGCGGCTGGAAATTTGTATGCCACGACGTATGTCGGTGGGGCAAACGGAGGTGGAACCGTGGTTGAACTGAGCCCCCATTCCAAAGGCGGCTGGACTACAAAGGTTGTCTTCGACTTCCTCATCGGAACAGGTGGATGGGCTCCCATCGGCGGCGTAATCCCTGATTCCTCGGGTAGACTCTACGGCACTACGGCCTACGCTATGGGTTCCGGCGGAGTTGTATTCGAACTACAGCCATAACCAACGCGTTCTCGGATGGCGGGGTTAAAGTCAGTCGTTGGTCGTTAGTCGTCTGGGTTTGAGCTAACGACCGACGACCAGCGATCCCGCTCGGGCGCCGGTACCGGCGACTGCGCCGCCGAAACCTCCCGCGCCGTAACAAAGAACTCTGGCTAAAACAGTTCAGGAAATACGTAACCTACAGGCTACATATAATGTGTAACCATTCGGTTACGGGGCGGGCCCGGACCGCTCGTCCGAAAACCGCGCGGCCGCATAGGATTTAAGATTGGCGCATGTCCTCGCAAACTGTTCTGATTACGGGAGCCTCCGGCGGCATTGGATATGAGCTGGCGAAGCTGTTCGCGCGTGATCGTCACGACCTGGTTCTGGTCGCTCGCAGCGGCGACAAGCTCACACAAGTTGCCGCCGAATTGCAGGCTTTCGGCGTCAGCGTCAAGACGGTAGCGCTCGACCTCTCAGCGCCTCCTGCGCCTAAGTTCCTATTCGAGCAGCTGCAGAGGGATGAAGCGGCCATTGACATCCTCATCAATAACGCCGGATTTGGAGTTTTCGGCGAATTCTCGCAGATGGCGGAAGAGGAAATCCTGGGGCAGCTTCAGTTGAACATTACGGCATTAACGGAGCTGACTCGCTTATTCTTGCCGGCGATGATCGCGCGGCGCAGCGGGCGGATTATGAATGTAGCGTCGGTCGCGGGATTTCAGCCGGGTCCGCTGCTGGCGGTTTACTACGCGACCAAAGCGTATGTGATTTCATTCAGCGAGGCGATTGCGAACGAACTGCGCGACTCGGGGGTGACGGTGACATGTTTTTGTCCGGGCGCGACCCACACCGGCTTCGCCCGCCGGGCGGGCATTGAAGGGTCACGCTTGTTCAAGCTGGGTGCGATGGGAGTGGAGAAGGTTGCGCTCGACGGTTATCGCGCAGTAATGGAAGGGCGCGGGCTGGCGATAAGCGGCGCACATAATTGGATGGTGGCGCAGTCGCAGCGCTTCGCGCCCCGGAAGATGGTGACCGCGATCTCGCGGTGGGTTTCGGAGCATGCGTAGCTGAGGCGCCTCGCTTCGCTCGGGGGACGGATGAATGCGCCCGTCCCCACACGGTTCGAATAGGCCGTGGCTTCGCTACAATACCTTCATGATCCACGAAATATTGGCGGTGGGACCGTTGCAGTGTAATTGCTCTGTGATTGGCGATGAGGGCACGCGCGAGGCGATGGTCATTGATCCGGGCGATGACATCAACAATGTGCTGGAAATCATCCGCAAGCATAATTTGACGGTGAAGCAGATCGTGATTACGCATGCCCACATCGATCATGTGGGCGGAGCGATGAAGCTGCGAGCGATCACGGGCGCTCCGATTCTGCTGAATGAAAATGACTATGCCCTGCTGAAGATGCTGGACGCGCAGGCAGAGTGGCTGGGCATGGCGCCGCCGGGAAAAGTAGAAATCGATCAGAGTGTGACGACGGGTGCGACAGTCGCTGCGGGATCGCACACGGCGCAGGTACTGCACACGCCGGGGCATACCGAAGGCAGCATCTGCCTGTATTTTGCGCCGGAGAAGAAGCTGATCGCGGGTGACACGCTGTTTGCGGGGTCGATTGGCCGCACCGATCTGCCCGGCGGCGACATGCGTAAGATCCTGCAGTCGCTGCATGGGACGGTGCTGGCTCTGCCGGATGAGACAGTGGTCGTCCCCGGGCATGGGGAGCTGACCACGATTGGCGAGGAGCGGGAGAGCAATCCGTTCTTGGTCCGACGCTAGGAATCGCTTGTCGGCCCGGTGACGATCGGAAACAAGATCCTCCACCACAGCGGTCACCGAGGTCCACAGAGGAAAGCAAAAATCCCCGCTTCTCGCGCAAAGAACGCGCGAGAAGCGGGGCACCCACTTGCTTCGTTCCCTTGTTGCTTCACCCGGTCAGCGGGGTTAGAGCTTGGCGCTGGCGTAGGAGTTGATTTCGCAGTTCAGACAGACTTCTTCAAATTGCGGCGTTGTCCATTCCATGTGTTGTTCTCCTGTCGAATTCGTTTTGTAAGTGCGTTTCACTTCCCTGCGTGCAGACCGGCGGATGATCGAGTGTCCCAAAAGGTGCGCGATCATCCGCGGTGGTTGGCAACGCTAGTCGCCGTTGAGCGTGAAGGCGTAGAACTTGTTGTTGCCGGTAAATGGGAGAAACGGCCCGAGGTGGGAGTATCCCGAACCCCAGAATATGGTCTTCTGAGCGATCGAGGCTCCCGCAATCACGGAACCTCCCGAGGCGTAGCTCCACAGCACGTCGCCCGTTGAGGCGTTCAGGGCAAACATGTTCGGCGTGGATGCTCCGCCTGACATGGAAGGCGCGTAAACGATGCCTTCCGAAACCGCCATGGGGCCAAGATCGTTGGACCCGTTAGGGTCAGCTACCTGCCAAACGATTTTGCCCGTGGCGGGATCGAGAGCAGCCCATGAGCCAGCGTAGGCACCCGCATTGGGGAAGCCGTAGAAGTTGGCGATGGCCACATAGATTAAGTTGCCGTCGGAAGCCGATCCCCACTCCATGCCGCCGAGCGACGATCCTGGGCCGACTTGAGTTTGCCACAGGGTGGCGCCGGTGTCAGGATCGAGCGCATAGTAGATGCCGCTCTTCTGGCCTGCGCCGATAATGGTGACCGGTCCGGAAGCCGACTGGTAAGTGATTTCTTGCGGGCCGGACGCAAAATCGTAATCCGGGCCAGGATTCGCGGGACAGTTTACCGGTGGTCCGAAATACCCTCCGCAGGAGGTATTCCAGAAGTCAGTGCCGTTGGCCACGCCTTCGGTGTATTGCTGGTTCCAGCTCATGAAGCGAGTCGCCCATTGCACGGCGCCGGTTGTCAGGTTGATGGCAACGATGGAGTCGGCGTAGTCGTTCGAGGCAAGGCACGTGTCCGGCGTTCCGCCGTTGTTAATGCAATCGGTATAAGCCGGAGCGGTGGGAATGCTGTAGTTGTTGCCCACACCGACATAGAGCAGATTGCGGCCCTTGTCCACGACCGCGTGGCTGCCCCAGACGTTCGCACCAGAGTACCCGTTTGGTGCCATGAAGGTCTGCCACTTCTTCAGACCGTTACTGGCCTTCACTGCCACGACGCTTCCTATCACTGAGCAGCACGGGTAGGAGGCACTGGAGGCGGCGTATTCTTCGTTCGACGTCATGCCCACATAGACGTAGCCGCCGGAAACCACCGGCGAAGCCGTAATCACGGGAAAGGCGTTCGACGTGTCCGGTTGAACCATCCACTTCAGATTGCCGCTGCTGGCTTCGATGGCCAGTAGCCAGCCAGTCAGGCCGGTTGCGGTGTATTGTGTTCCGATAAAGACCACCCCTCCGGAGACTGCCGGACTGGTGCGGGACACCGTTCCTGCGGGCAAGCCGTAGTCTGAAAGTTGGTGCGACCAGACTTGGACTCCGGTGCTGGTATTCACGGCATAGATGTTTCCAGCCCAATCCGGGAAGTAGGCGACGCCGTTTACAACGGCTGCCCGGGAGGAAACATCGCCGCCGGTGGTGAAGACCCATTTCGGTGCCAACTTGTGCACGTTGGTGGTTTTGATGTTGGAAGTGTTGGAGGCGGTGTTCGATACATTCTGGCCAAACGACGGCCAGTTCTGGGACATCAGTGGCGTGGCTGCACAAACGCAGACGACGGCAGACACAAAGAGGCGCGAGACAGCACTACGGCTGCTAAATATCTTCATCTTTTTGTTTTCCCCGCTTGAAAGAGATTTGCGTGGGACCGCACAGAGCCCACGAATCGAGTCAGGAAAAGACCTTAAACGAAAACGTTGTGCCGATTTGTAAAGTTATTTCCACAAGCAGTTGAAAAGACAATAGGTTGTGGAGCTAACATTCCATAGGACTTGGGGGAGATTGGGACCGGTTTTGCACAAGACACAATCGACGACGCCTTCGCAAGAGTTGATGGCACTGGTAAAAATTCGTAAAGCATGTGCCATGATCGTGATTCCCCTGCATAATTTGATCTTAGACTGCGGCGCTAGCATCACGCCTCGGCCCGGAGCTTTTCACATGTGTGTTCGCCCTTTGACAGCGCTGATCGTGGGCATGGTTTTGCTGACGGGAGGCAACGAGTTGCTTGCCCAGCACGGCGGCGGTCGTGGCAAATCGCGACCTTTTATTTGCATATTTGACTGCCGCGATCTCGAAGACGCGGATATGACCAGGAATGATCTGAAGAGATTCGACCAGATCCTGGCGATGCAAGCGACTCCCGAGCAGAGCGCCCGGTTCGCGGCGAATCAACAGGATGTGCAGGCTGCGGCGAATCAACTCAAAGCTCTGCGGCAACTTTTGGAGAAAAACCCGGCCGCGCCTTTGCAGCCCGATTCCGCTGCTGCTCTTTCTCAGTCTCTCGACAAGGTCCGCGATGAAAACCGGAGATTTCTAGCTCTGCTCTCTCCTGCGCAAAGTTTGGGATTGAAGGACTACATCACGAAGCTGGGAATCGCCGATGCCGAGCTGAGCAAACAAATGACGGCCCTGAATCAGGCGATTGCGGCAGGACGGACGAATGCGTCCGTCCCCACACCAGCGTCTGCCAGCGTGGTAGGCGTGACCGCAAATCTCGACAAGGGGCTGACCAATCTGCAGAGTGAGCAGATCGCGCTGGCCCGCGAAATGAGCATCGTTTCGAGCGAGGATCAGGACCTCACTTTCCACTTTCCGCAGGTGACGACTTCCGCCGACATTGCAGGCCAGAAACTTTCCATTCCGGCCGCGGGCGAGGCCATTCGAAGGTCGGTGGCCGAGGGACGCAGCCAGTTTGATCTCCGGGTGGTGGTCGATCTTTCGGACCTGCAGGAAAGCGTCAGCGAAATTTTTCGCCCGCTGCTGAGTCAGGCTCCGCGCTGCGGGCAGCGCATCGAAGTTCGCGACGGCATGCTGGTTGCGCAGTCCGTTACGAGTCTGGCGGTGCTTCACCTGCATTACGAGCGCTGGGTTTGCCCGCCTGGTGCTGGGGGCGGGATGCTGGTGGCCGAAAGCGATGCCACGGTTGAGATCGGGCTGACTCCTTCGGTTGACCGGAACGGCGATTTGCATCTGGCGGGCGCAATCGGCCGCGTTCAGGGCAGCGAAGCCGTCCGCGACGCGCTGACGACCGATCCTTTAGGCGAAACGCTGGCGGAGAAGCTTGGCGGGCTGGTTCTTTCTGTGGCGAAGAAAGGCGCCGACCCGAAAACTACGCTTCCACCGGTAGCCCGCGAAGCGGCCACCATGCAGAAAGCGCGGTTCCAGGCCGGCGGCGCCGGTCAGTTGCAATTAGTGCTCGACGGGCAATTGCAGTTCTCCGACGAACAGACAAAAGAGCTCGCGGCTCAACTGAAGCAGCAGCTCTCCGCCCAGGCAACGCAGCCAACCTCATCGCAGTAAAGCGCCATCGCTCTGGCGATCCTGTGTACCCTCCTGAGCTGCATAAGTGGAACGAAGCCGAGCCCGGAGCACGGGGAAATAGCGCAAATGGTCCTGCTCTTTTTCCGGAATGGGTTTGCTGCGGAGCAGGATCTCGCGGAGCGCCCATTCGATCCGGTCAACGCTTTCGGAGATCACACCAATGCTCTGCTGATTCTGAATAGAGTCGGCAGTCAATGAAATCGCGGTCAGCGCATTGCGGATGTGATGGTTCATCTCCGAGATCACCTGCATACGCAGCAGAGCGGCTTCGCGAAGCTGATTGAGGGCGTTCATCAACTTGGCTGCGAGGAGTGCAACCACGAGTGCGGAAACGAACTCCGCCAGCAATCGCTCCCAGCGGCGTCCCAGGTCGGGAGCGAGGAGGTAGTGCATGAAATCGGTCACGAGAAAAGAAACGAGCCCTATAGCGATCGACCAAAATTTCACTCTGGGGCTCACGTCCCACATTGCGTGGCGTTGCTTGCTTCGTTCTAAACGGGCCATAACCAAGCTCCAATTCTGAACAGCGCATATTCCAACGTGGAAAGGACGGATGAGTTTGCGCTGCAGCCAGTGCGATTGCTGCAGCAAATCGACGAATGGACCTGACACCCAACAAGGATGCGAGAAGCTACGCGATCGCGCTTTCGGATCCGGAGGGGTTAAGCGACGGGCGGGGGGCGGTTGTAACGAAAGCCCTTTACCTGCAGCGGCGACGACATCTGCGGAGCAGGCGAAGCGTCTTCGGTTTCGGCATCGGGAGGAAGCGGCGGGAAGACCTGAACCGGACCACTCCAGTTCAAGCGGTCGGAATCAAACTTTGGCCGCTGGTGGTGAGCCGCGAGGGAGGTGACTGACCAGTGGTGGAGAGAGATCGATTGCGCAAACAACCGGGGCGCGACACTTCCCGCCACCAGCAGCGCCAGGAAGGCCGCGAGAGCAGGAACAACTTTGGTAGATCGTTGAGCGAACCCCATTTGTGCGGATACACCGGACCTGAATTTCTAACGCCTACACCCTCTGATGGTTGCGCTGCCCCTTCGGGTTCGCCAGTTCTCATTTTTTTCCCATACGGAAGCGGCGGACTGCGTAAGATTTACGGCGGTCGTGCCCGTCAAGAATCGACCGGGCAAGCGATTCCTTTCTCCCGGAATGAAACTATCCGCATTTCTTCACGTCCTGCACAGGCTTCCACCCCGCGGCATCTGCTATAGTGGCGCGTACAAAGGAGCTTCGACCATGGCAGGAAGAAGTCTGAACAAGGTTCAACTGATCGGCAATCTGGGCAAGGATCCTGAGATTAAATACACGCCGCAGGGCACGCCGGTGGCCAAGATTACCCTCGCCACCAACGAGCGTTTCAAGGACAAGTCCGGCGAATGGCAGGACCGCACCGAGTGGCACAACGTGGTGCTCTGGCAGCGCATGGCCGAGATTGCCGGGGAATATCTGAAGAAGGGCGGCAAGGTGTACATCGAGGGCCGGCTGCAAACCCGCTCGTGGGACGACAAGCAGAGCGGCCAGAAAAAATACATGACCGAAGTCGTGGCCAGCGACATGATTCTGCTCGGCGGGCGCGGCGAAGGCGGCGGAGGAGAGCATTCGGGAGGCTCACGCGGCGCTGCGGCCAGCGCGGGCGGGAATAATTTCGATCAACGCATGCCCGAGCATGAACCGGCCGGCGCAGGTCAGGGTCCGATCACGGATGAGGATATTCCCTTCTAGATCCGAAGGCTCGGGAGATATGAGCTCGACTTCGCTGGACGGCCGAGGCGGTCGTCCCCAGATGAGTCGTTTAATCTCCGTCGCCGGTGTCGGCTGAGATCAGTTCCAGATGTTGCAGCAGCGGGCTGGAATCGGAGACGAATTCGATGTGTCCGCAGCGCGCGCAGGTGAGGATGGCGTGTCCGGTGGCAGGCGCGATGCTGGGGCGCATGAGCTGATAGCGGCGCAGTTGTTGTTCGCAGCGCAGGCAGCAGACGGTTTTCTGGTAGGGATCGGTGGAGACGCGGTGGGGAGCGTCGATGGCCGGTTTCATGTTGTAATTCCTTCGACCGCAGGAATTTTCGGGCACGCCGCATGCGCGTTCCCAAGTCAGTGGACTGAGTGTAGCATGCGCGGCGGGGCCTTCCGCGGCGAAGCAGGTTACGGACGTTTGCAAGCGGATCTAGGCGGCCGAACCCTTCAGACTCGCGGGTTTCGCGCCCGCGCCGCGGTTGCGAACGCGATAGAATCCGCTCTCTTCCAGTTCGCGGGCGCAGATCACCTGGAGAATGGGGCTGGTCATGAAGGTCGTGACCAGGGCCATGATCACCATCATCGAGAACAGGGCCGGAGAAATGACGCCGATGTCGAGGCCGATGTTGAGGATGACCAATTCCATCAGGCCGCGCGTGTTCATCAGGATGCCGAGGCCGGCGGATTCACGCAGGGGAATGCCGCTGAGCCGCGACGCCAGGATGGTGCCGCCGAACTTGCCTACGGTAGCAACCAGTATGATCAAACCGCAAAACATCCACATCTGCGGGCCTTTGACCAGCCCAACGTTGGTGCGCAGGCCAGTGAAAGCAAAGAACACTGGCAGCAATAGAGTGACCGTGATGGTGTGGAAGCGGTCGCGTATGTAGGAAACGAACAGGCGCTCCTTGGGCATGATGACGCCCATCAGGAACGCTCCGAACAGCAGGTGGATGGCAAGATATTCCGTAAGTAAAGCCGAAGCGAGAACCAGCAACAGCACCAAAGCCATGCCGTTCTCGCTGAGATGTCCGTGGTTGCGGTGAGCCTTTTCGAATGCCCGCAGGAGAGGCCGGATGCCATAGATCATGACCAGGGCAAACACAACGATGCCGGCGATCGTCATCCAGATCGAAGCTGAGGAGTGCGCGGCCCGGACCAGAACCACGATGTAGGCGAGGATGCACCAGCCGGTCACATCGCCCACCGCGGCGCAGGCGATGGCAACGGCGCCCAAGCGGGTTCCAAGAAGATTACGCTCCTCAAGAATGCGCGCCAAAACAGGGAATGCCGTGATGCTCATGGCGGCTCCCATGAACAGAGTGAAGCTGGTGAAGGTCACGCTGCTATCGGAGAGCCGGGGATACAAGTAAAGCGAAAGCAGGGCCGCGAGGGTAAACGGGGCGGTGATGCCGACATGCCCGGCCAGAAGGGCGGCATGGCCCAAACCTTTGAGTTCCTTGGGATCGGTGGACAACCCGACGAGAAACATGAAAATGACCACACCGATTTGGCTCACGGCGCTCAGGAATCCAAGGCTGGGCGCGGGAAACAGATAACTCGACAGGTGCGGAAAAATCCATCCCAACAGCGACGGGCCCAGCATGATGCCGGCAAACATTTCGCCGACCACCCGCGGTTGGTGGATGCGCAGGAACAACTCTCCAGTAACCCGGCAGACGGCAAGAACCACGGCAATCTGCAGCGTGAGTGTAAACAGGTTCGGCATCAGTTCCCTGCTCCAACTTTGGTTTTCGGTTGAAGGACGGCATGGAACTGAACCGGTGCGCAAGCCGAACAACCATCCACCGAGAGAGAGCCGTTCAGGGTGTGGGGTTCGGAGTCAGGATCGACTCTGGCGGTCAGAGTCAACGGCTGCGCGCTGGAGCAGCCCGTCGCGAGCGCGGCCTCGCGGGTCAAGTCGCGCGTCAGAATGAGGGGCGCATTGAGATTCGTTCCTTCCAACACGCCAGATCCTCGGGCCTTCGCGGAGCCGTCCAACGCCAACGAGAAGCTCTTTCCCGACTGCGAGATCACCAGCGATACGTTGGAAAGCGAGTTGGCTTCGCCACAGGGGCCGGGACTCAGGCGGGTCGAGCTGGCCGTCATCGACCACACGCCATTCACCGAGATGGGAGCTGTCAGGCCCTTGCCGGCTCGAAGGATGCCGGCGATCGCAGCCAGAGGAACTCCGACCAGAAAAATGTACGCGATGATGAATCTTCGTCGTGCGCGTGACATGACCCTGACCCGCTTCTCCCGGCAATTTGAAACCCAAACTGAAAACTGGAACTCCAAAGCCGTCCGCTAAAAGCAGAGGAAGTCCGATGGGGGACTTCCTCAACGCGCTTCGTTGCCTTGTTCTTTCAATGTGGTTCTTCCAATATCGTTCCTCTGGTCCGGCTCTTATAACACAACTCGGTTAAAACGTAGGCCGGAAAGCGTCCGAGGTCAAATCACCCAGCAGCTTGTGCCAGGGGTGCTTGGCGTTCTGCTCCACGCGCGTGACCATTTCCTTCATCTTGGTCAAAACTTCCGGCTGATCCTCGTCGTAGACGTCGCCCTGCAGCAGCTTCAGAACGTCTAAACGATATTTCTTGTCGCCGATGAAATAGGTAAACAGCACGTTCAGCCGGTAATAGACCGAAATGAAGTCGTACCAGTTCTTGGTGCCGCGGCGCAGCTTGGTCTCGTAGTCGGCGAAAGCCGGGCGCGAGAAATCATTTGTTTCCAGCGCGCTCAAAATGTTCTTGTGCGCGAAGCGCGAACTGTTGAGCGCAATGCTCACGCCCGTCGAGAAGATGGGATCGACAAAGCGTCCCGCATCGCCCACCAGCATAAAGCGGTCGCCGCAAAGCTGTTTCATCGCGTAACTGTAGTCGCCCTCTTCCTTGAACGGGCGAATCCGGTCCGACTTGCGCAGCGTTTCTTCGATCAGAGGACGGCTTCCCACCGTTTCCCAGAAGAACTTTTCGCGGTCTTCCTTCGACTTGGCGAAATTCTTCTTCTGCGTCACCACTCCCAGGCTGGTGACCGTGTCGGTGATCGGAATCTGCCAGATCCAGGTGTTGGAGATGGGCAGGAAGTGAATGTAGATGTAATCCAGATTGGTGTCGCGCTTGGCGAACACTTTGCGGTCATAGCCGTCGAACCAGCTGTGGATGGCGTACTGGTCGAATACCGTGTCCTTCACCTTCAGCTTGAGCTGGTTGCCGAGGAAGGTCTGGCGTCCGCTGCAATCCACCACCATCTTGCAGTTCACGCTCATTTCCTTGCTGCCGATCATGAAATGCACGTCCGGATGTTCCGGGCCAAAATCCACGCGGCTCACTTTCACGCCGTCATAGACCGTCGCGCCCAGTTCGTGCGCGTGCTGCAGCACCAGCAGATCGAACTTGCCGCGGTCCACATGGTAGGTGTAGGTCCGGTCTTCCATGCCTTCCTGCGCGCGCTCATCAAAGCGGATGTCCACGTTGTATTCCGGCGACAGACCCTCCAGATCGTGCTGATATCCGGGGTCCTTATCGTTGGTCGTCCATACCGCGCCGAACTTGTGGGGAAACTTCGCTTCCTCCATCTTCGGAAGCAGGCCGAGATCCTTGAACACACGCGTCGAAGACGGAACCAACGACTCGCCCACGTGCGGACGGGGAAACAATTCGCGCTCGAAAATCACGCATTTGACGCCGTTCTTGGCCAGGTAGCAGCCCATACTCGATCCGGCGGGGCCGCCGCCGATGATGGCTACATCAAAATCCGGTGCTGCTTGATTCATTTTCAATGCCGTCTCCTCAGAAATGTTTTATTGCGGGTGCCCCATTTCTCGCGCGTTCTTTGCGCGAGAAGTGGGGTCCTTACGCCGAGGCTTCGACGAACGCGTCTGCCGTCAGATCGCCCAGGAAGCCGTGCAGCGCATGATTCGGATTCGCCTCCACCGACTTGACGATGTTCTGCATACGGGTCAGTACTTCCGGCTGCGCATCGTCGTAAACGTCGCCCTGCAGCAACTTCAGCACATCCAGTCGATAGCGCGGATCGGCCACGAACGCCGTGAACAGCACGTTCAGCCGGTAGTACACGGTGATGAAGTTGTACCAGTTGCGCGTGCCGCGGCGCAGCGTCTGCTCGTACTCGCTGTAGGCTTCACGGCTGAAGTTGCCGGTTTCCAGCGACTTCAGAATGTCTTTGTGAGCGAAGCGCGAGCAACTCAGCGCGATGCTGACGCCGGTGGAGAAGATAGGATCGACGAAGCGAGCAGCGTCGCCGATCAGCAGCGTGCGGTCGCCCACAATCTGCTTCATGGCGTAGCTGTAGTCGCCTTCCTCTTTGAACCCGCGAACCTGCTCCGAACCCTGCGCCTTCAGGCCTTCGTAAAGTTCAGGACGGCTCTTGATGCACTCCCAGAAGAATTTCTCGCGGTCTTCTTTCGACTTGGCGAAATTCTGCTTCTGCGTGACCACACCAATGGAAGTGACCGTTTCGCTGATGGGAATCTGCCAGACCCAGGTGTTGGTGATGGGCAGGAAGTGGATGAAGATGAAATCGCCCTGCGTCTGTTTGTTCGAGGCCATGCAGCGGCGGTCGTAGCCGTCAAACCAGGTGTGGATTGCATACTGGTTGAAGACTTTGTCCTGAATGCGCCACTTCATCTGGTTGCCGACAATTGTCTTGCGGCCGGATGCATCCACTACGATGCGGCAGGTGGTCTCCATTTCCTTCTTGCCCATGGAGTAGCGCACCGCGACATGATCCGGATTCGAGTAGTCCACGCCCGTCACGCCGATTCCCTCATACACTTTGGCGCCGAATTCGTTGGCGTGCTGCAGCAGCATCAGGTCGAACTTGCCGCGGTCCACGTGGTAGGTGTAGTTCTGGCCTACGCCCTGTTCGCGCTCGGCGAACCGAATGTCGACGTGGCAGTCGGCCGAGACGCCGCCGAAATCCATGTTGTAAACCTTGGCGTTGGAAGCCGCCGTCCAGGCCGCGCCCAATTTGTGCGGGAACTTCGCCTCTTCCATTTTCGGCAGGAAGTTAAGTTCTTTGAACACGCGCGTCGAGGACGGAACCAGCGATTCGCCGACATGCTCTCGCGGCATCAGCTCTTTTTCGAACACGACGCAATTGACGCCGTTTTTCGCCAGGTACGCGGCCATGCTCGATCCCGCCGGGCCCCCTCCAATAATTCCAACCTCAAAATCCGGTGCGCTCATATCTGCTGTCTTCTCCCAAAATTGATTATGTCGAATGCGATCATGTTTGCTGGAACCGTGAAACGATCAGCTGTTCTGCAAGCCTCTCCAAAGAAAGTCAATGGATCGTGCTCAATCACCGCAAACTAAGAATGAGCCAGCATCGATGCGGAGAATTCCAGAATTAGCCCAAGTTTTTTTGGAGGGGGAACGCTACTTCTACAACCGCCACAGTGTTCCTCTAGTAAACCAGAAGTCGGGGCGTAAGCCAAGCTGAAAAAATTTGCATACTGGTACGGTTGGAGAGAAAACCCCAGGCGAGCATCGGGCTGGCAGACCGGCGCGGCCCAGAAGGCTACCGTCCATACTATCAATAAGATACAAGAACATATTGCAATGTTCGCACGAGCGCAGGAGGTTTCAAGGCCATTCTTGCATGATGGCGCGGCCGGCCATACACCAAAGATTTGACACCTGCCCCAGAGCGTGACAACATTGGCAGCTAAGCGTACACTCGCGGTTTCCTCTCCCAAACAATTCTCGATGGCATTTTATGCCTCGGAGGCTTCTGTGGAAACTTCCAGAACCCGCGGGACGGGTTTGATTCTGAATCTCGTAGCGCTGGCCGCCATTCTGCCGCTGGCGGCGTGTATTGCGCACGCGCCTGGCAACGGCGGGGGCGGTGGACAATCGCAGATTGTCGTAACCGTAAACGCGACCACTTCCACATCCGTGCCGGTGAGCACCGCAACTACACCCAGCACAGTGCAGCTGACAGCTTCGGTCACGGGAACCAGCAACACCGCCGTCACCTGGAGTCTGGCGGCGGCTCAGATCCAGGGAACCACTACTTGCACGGCGACCGGAGCTGGACTGGGCAGCATTTCGGGCTCAGGTAGCAGCATCACTTACACCGCGCCCGGGCCCTCGAACCTACTCCCACAGAGCCCCTGTGGAATCGCTGTAATAGCAACTTCGGCCGAAGACACCGGCGTGAGCGGTCAGGCGCTGGTAAGGGTGCAAGCCATTCTGGCGCTATCGCCGGACACCAACACGTCTTTGCCCGTGAGCACGGCGACAACCACCAGCACGCTGCCGCTGACCGCGACTGTAACCGGAGCGACCAACACCGGTGTGACCTGGAGTCTGGCGCCGGCTACGGTTTCTGGCAGTACGACCTGCAGCGCGACCGGAGCTGCCCTAGGCAGCATTACAGGTACGGGGAATACCGTCACCTACACCGCTCCGGGGCCGCCGAACCCGCTTCCTCAGAGCCCCTGTGGGGTCGCGATCACTGCGAGTGCCGCAATCGATAACACTCTGTCGGCGCAGGAATTGGTTCTGGTGCATGTGGCCGTTTCGGTTTCACCGATCACAAGCACTGTAACCCAGGCCCCGGAAACGATCGGTCAGGGCGCGAATCTTCAATACACGGCTACCGTGGCGGGCGCGCCAACCGGCAGTCAGGGCGTAAATTGGAGCGCCCTTTGTTCGAGCTGCCAGGGGCAGCAAGGCGGGGGTGCGTTTGATGCGAATAATCCCGGCCTCTTCGTTGCTACACCTCTCTTGGCCGGAACGACGAGTGCCACCGTAGCGATCACCGCAACTTCCGCTTTTGATTCCTCTCAGTCTGGCACTGCCACGCTTACGGTCTCTCCGAACGATCCGTTGGGAGCGGTCTCGCCGACCACCGCCGCGGCCGCCGAGATTCCTTGTCCCACATTCAGCGCGGGACTGACCGGCTCAACCTGCTATCAACTTTCAGTTTCCTGCGATCAGATTGCCGACTGGACTGCCTATCTCAAGGTCAACACGCCCCCCCCTGGAACCAACCAATTGGGCACCGTGATCTTTGCTGCCGACGGTGGAGGAAGCGTCCTTTACGATAACGATCCGAACTTCTTCGGCCCCGTCAACGGGCAAACTATCAATGGCGGAAACACGGTGGTCGACGGCGTTCTGGGCAGCAGCTACACCACCGTGCAGGTTTCCTTCGGAGACGCGCCATTCGACACTGGAACCGCCCAGGCGAATGGCTGGCTGCAGGGACCGGGAGGAGTGCGGCGGCTGGCCTGCCGTTTCGCCACCGTGGCCGACTGGGTTTCCAGGAACATTCACAACTCAACCACCCTTCCCTATTGTGCGGTCGGCGACAATGGAGGAGCAGGAGCGGTTGCTTACGCCGCTACAGCCTATGGAATCGCTTCAGAGTTTTCGCTGCTTGAGGTCACCGACGGCCCGGTAATGAATGAGATTGATGGCGGATGCAACGTGTGCGGCGCGGCCGTGGGACCAGATACCTGCACTCGACCCCAGACGACGCGAAATCTATGTTACTCGACGTCAAGCGGGACCACTGTCTCGGCGGTAACCATCGATACTTCCTATCAAGCCGCTGGCCAGACGACTCCGACCCTGTGCAGCGACGGGGTAAACGGCGTTACGGTGAATGGTGTTTCCAATCCGAACGCCAACCGTTTTCGCTCTGACAGTATCGAATGGGAATCGACCGGAAACACAAGGCCCCTGCAAATTCCCGATCCGCCGACCAATATCGAGTTTTTGCTTGGGATAGGGGATTCTTCCAATGCAGTCCCGCAGGCAGGTTCATGGGTGCAGGCTTTGACGCAGACGCCGCCCATTCGAACCTGCATCGACGATGCGGGGTCCGCGGTACCCGCGGTGCAGGACGGGGCGCAAATGATCGTCAGCGACGTGGCGAACAATTGTAAGCTGCAGTGACAAAGAGCGCACAGGAAATTGGTGACGCGAATTTTGAGTCGAAAAAGCCACCCTTTTTTTGTGGTTCGCACCCTGATCAGCTTGCAGCCATCGCCCAAAGAAAAAAGACTGCTCAAAGGTGCACGCGGCAAAACTTTTTCCGCTCGGCGCGGGTTTGAACCATGCAGCTATAATTCCATTTATGGCGGTGTGTCTTGGTTGACTTCGATCCTGACTTCGATTTGTGCAGGTTCTCCCGTTCCACCAGGCTTTTGAGTTTTTGCGCCATCCTGGCTCTCGCGTTTCTTCCTGTGGCCGGGTGCGGGGGATCGTCCGGTAACAATTTCCAGCAACAGCAGGTTACCGTGACCATTGCCAGCGGGCCGAGCATGATCGGGACGGGCGCGAACTGGACCTACACGGCCACGGTCAGCGGCAGTTCGAACCAAACGGTGACCTGGTCCGCGTCGGGCGGGACCATCGACGCCACTACAGGCCTATTCATCGCGCCCAACACAGTTCCGAGTTCACCCAATATCACGATCACGGCAACCTCGGCAGCAACTTCGAGCGCAACCGGCCAAGCCACGGTCACGGTGCAGGCAAACGATCCGCTGGGAACTCTCACTGAAACGCCGCTGAATTCCTGCACCGGCTTCAGCATGTATAACGGCACTCTAACCTGCTATCAACTCAACGTTTCCTGTCCGGGAGCGGCCGACGTCACTGCGTATTTGAAGGTGCTGAATCCCGCGGGTGCGCCAGTCGGCACGGTCCTGTTGAACACCGGCACCGGCGGCAGCGGATTGTATGACGATCTTACCGGCGGCGGTTATAAGTTCGGCAGCAACGTAGTGCAGAACCTGCAGACCATGGGCTATAACACGGTGCAGGTTTCATTCGGGGCTCCGTTTACGGCAAACCAAACCAACGGCTGGCTGCAGGGACCGGGCGGGGTGCGGCGTTTGGCTTGCCGTTACGCGACCATCGCCGACTGGGTCTATAAGAATCCAACCATAATCAATGCTAACCTGAACGCCACCAACAGCGCTCCCATGTGCGCCACGGGAAACAGTGGAGGCTCGGCTGCCATCGTATACGCCGTGCAGGAGTATGGCCTCAACACGGAATTCACCATGATCGAGCCCACCAGCGGTCCGGTAACCTCGCGCATCGATCAGGGCTGCAGTCCCTGCAATTCGAGCGGGACCGGTCCGGTGTGCGGGACTGGGAATTCGTCCCAGATGTGCTACGAATCCAACGATGCCTCGGTGATCGATGCTGCCTACCAGACCGCCGGCAGCACCAGCAACACTCCCTGCACCAATGCGCTGAATGGCAATCCGGGAACGGATGCATCGGCCATCTTTCTTTCCGACAGCATCCTGTACCAGGGGAGCGCGACCGTAGAGATTCCGAACACCTTCATCAAACAGTTAATCGGGGATGACGATAGCAGCAACGCCGTGCCCCAGGCGCTGACTTGGCAGCAGCAGGTTATTTCTCCACAGCCTACTTTGCAATGCCTTACGGGCGCGCCGCATGACATACCCAACTATCAGTCGGGAGCAACGCAGATCGCAAGCGATATTATCGCCAATTGCCAATAAAACATCTGCGGCCTAAGAATAAGAAAATGTCATCCTGAGCGCAGCCGTTTTTCAGGCGGAGCGAAGGATCTCCTCCGCCCCTGCCTCTCGGACGTCATCTCGAAGGACCCGCGCTTTTCCTCACCTCAATTGCAGGTTGAGAGTTTGAAGTTGGCGATGCGTGTGTTCCAGACGAGTTCGGTTCCGGTTTCGTTCGATGGGTAGTAACGGTTCACGTACCAGAAGGTGCAATCGTCGCTAGGGTCGACCGTCATGCTGGTGATGTTGCCCCAGAGCTCAGAATTTTCGACGTCGAAGGAACCCTTCTTGATTGTGAGTTCCGTGGGCGAAAATGCGCTGGCCAGGCTCCAATACGAGGCGCGGATACCGGGGTGAGTGGTGCTGTTGGATACGCTGTATCCGACGGCGGCGTTGCCGGTTTTGTCCTGCGCGATACTCGGCACAAAGCGGAACAAGGAAGTATCCGGGCTGACGATTCCGGTTTGATAGAGGGTGGGCGTTTTCCCGCGCATCTCATACCACAGGACTCCGGTCTGTTGACTGCCCACGGCGCCCACCTGCACGGTCTGGCTGAGCAAGAAGGACTGGTAGGTTCCGAAGTTGCGGAAAGCAAACCGCGGTTCCATACGGTCGCCGACGGAATCGACATAGTTGCCAGTCTTTGCGGTGGAAGGCTCGGGCACGCAGAACGTGTTCGGAGTATCGTTTGGCTCGTAACAGCCCGGTTCATAGCTGGAGACCTTGAGCTTGCTATGGGTAAACGTGGACTTCGTGGGTTTTGACCAGTCCACGTAAAACTTCCAGCGGTTGATCTGGGTGGAAGTCAGGGTTTTTTGGTTGTTGACCGGATTCTCAATGCTCACCAGGTATTCGCGCATCCCGGTAGGCGGCGCAGTGGTGCCCTCGATATCGGCGGGAATCAGGCTGTGCGAGAGATAGAGCGCGCCGTCAGTGGGGATGGGATTGGGATCGCTGAAACATTGTTGCGGGTTCGCGGTCCCGTTAATGATGATATTGCTGCGATCAAAGGCGCACACCACCACCCCGATTTCCGTGTAGGCGTTGTTCGGGTCCTCCAGATCGAACGTGGCATAGTAAGCGTCAGACCAGGTTCCGAGCCGAGGCCAATCCGGGTAATAAACGTTCCCTGTGGAATTCATGCCCAGACTCGCCGTGATGTTGAACTGATAGGTGAACCAGGCCAGAGAACTGGAGCTTAGGTCGTCTGTATTGGAGACGGCGATGCAGTAGTAGTAAGTGTTGGCCGCGGGTGCTCCGCGCTTGGCGATCACCCAGACCGAAGCCATGTGGTCGAAAAGGATAGTTCCCTCGCCGCCGGCGTTGCCATAGCAGTCCGACAGACCTGCGTCTACCCAGGGCGTGTCGCCTGCCTGGGGCGAGGGCCAGATCGCGGCGTGCGTAGTTTTGTTGAAGGCTTGGTAGTAGTTGTTCACCCACTCCATGTATTGCAGGGTTCCAACCGCGCCATTTTGGTCCACCGCGTACTGCGCGCCGGAAATTTGGGAGGCATCGATCCCGTCAAACGATGTGATGGTTTGGCTGCGCAGCGAATAGGGCGCGATGAGCGCTGCAATGGCGGAGACTGCAAACACTACCAGCTTGGTCTTCATTCGACTCTTTTCCTGTTCGAGAGATTTTACGGACCTAAGTGACCGGGGGGGAGGAGAGTCAGGACGATATCATGCAACATGAGAACCGTAATGAGAAGAAAGGCTCAAGCAACAAACTTTTTTTTCGATAGAAGTGTGCATAAAAAGCCCGCCGGAATCCCCAGCGGGCTTTTGCTGTTGTCTGCTTTCTCAGCCCTTCATTCCAGGAAACACTTCCATAGCGCCGCGCGTTAACTACAGCTCGCGAGCTTGAAGTAAGAGATGCGCGTGTTCCAGATGACTTCCGTTCCCATCTGATTGAAGGGGTAATAACGGTTCACATACCAGAACGTGCAGTTGTCGCTGGGATCGACCGTCATACTGGTGAGGTTGCCCCAGAGCTCGGAGTTTTCTTCATCGCCAATGCCATTGTAGAGGGTGATCTCGGTGGGAGTCGTTTGGCTGCTCAGGCTCCAGTAAGCAGCGCGGATGCCGGGCTCCAGCCCACTGCTGGAGACGCTGTAACCTGCCGCGGCGTTGGCCGACTGATCCTGTGCAATGCTGGGAGTAAAGCGATAAACGCTGGTGCCGTTGGTGACGGTGCCGCTTTGATAAAGCGTTGGCGTGCCGGTGCCTCGAAGTTCATACCAGCGGACGCCGGTCTGCTGGTTGGTGCCCGTGCCGGCCTGTACGGTCTGGGCAAACAAGAACGAGTCGTAGGTGGAAAACTTGCGATAGGCCAGACGCGGCGAAAGCCGGTCTCCCACGGAATCGACGTAGTTGCCAGTGGTCTTGCTGGACGGTTCGGTCACGCAAAACGTATCTTCCGGATCGGTCACGTTATAGCAGCCGGGCTCATAACTGGGTACGGTAAGCGTGGTTTGCTTGAGACTGGATTTGGCCGGGGTCGACCAGTTGAGGGTGACGTTCCACAGGTTGATGGTGGTCGAGGTGGTGGCCACGCCGTTAGCCGGCGGATTCTGAATGCTGACCAGGTATTCGTGCTGCCCGCTGGTCGCGGCCGTGCCATCGATATCGGCTGGCAGCAGGCTGTGCGAAAGATACAGCGCGCCGCTGGTCGGAATCGGATTGGGATTGCTGAAACATTGCTGAGTGCGCGCAGTGCCGTTCTTGAGAATATTGGTCCGGTCAAAGGCACACACCACGACCCCGATTTCCTGATACGAGTTGTTGGGATCTTCCAGATCAAAGGTGGCGTAGTATCCGTTGGTCCAGGTTCCCAGCTTAGGCCAATCCGGGTAGTACACATTTCCCGCGGAATTGACTCCCAGGTTTGCCGTGATGTCGAACTGGTAGGCATACCATTTGAGGGATGACGAGCTCAGATCGGCGGTGCTGGAAACGGCGATGCAATAGTAGTAGACGTTGTTGGCCGGACCTCCGCGCTTGCCGATGACCCAGCGCGAGGCCAGGCGATCAAACAGGATGACCCCTTCACCGCCCGCAGCGCCGTAACAGTTCGATTCTCCCGCGTCCTCCCAGGGTGTGTCGCCGGCCAGCGGCGAGGCCCAGATGGGAGCGAAGGTAGTCTTATTGAACGCCTGGTAATAGCTGTTGACCCACTCCATGTATTGCTTGGTGCCGACGGCGCCGTTATGGTCGATCGAATACTCGCCATCGATTTGGGAGGCATCGATCCCGTCGAAGGAAGTGACGGTCTGGCTCTGCAGCGCGCCCGGCGCGATCAGAGCAAGGGCGGCAATGGCAAACACTACTCGCTTGATTGTCATTAGGACGTTTCCCCAGGGACGGTGTCCCAGTTTCTTAAGAATTTAGTCCCACAGGACTGTGACAGGGAGGAGGTAAATCAAGCTTACCACGGCTGTTGACTGCGGCAAAGCTGAAAAGGCTCCGGCGGTGTCACCGAAACCGTCGATCCGCCTGGTTCGATTCACTGAGGTAGATTCGGAAGATTTGCATCGGTTCCATCGGGCCTGAGTGCACCACTCAGGCCCGATGCTTTGTGGTTGGTCCCATTTCGGGATCGGGCGTAAGCCGCGCCAATACTGGCAATTGCACGGGCTAGAACCGGGGACATGTCCTTTCGAGTAAATCATTAGGGCGTTCCGCGGTTCCTTCTGCTCCTCCCATTCGCTATGCTCGCCACATCGTCTGATCGCAGCGGCGGTTGTTTGACCGTAGTTGAGACGCGCATCCCAGGCGCATTGCGGACGAATACGCTGCGAAGCAAGAGCTTGAGTTTCCTCTGGCCAAGGATCCTCCTATTCCCTGTTCGATACATGTCGGAGGCGTTGCAGCATGCAGAGACACAAACTCCCCCTGGTGTGCGGCCTTGCCGCCATCATTTGTGCCAGTCACTTCTCGTTCGGACAAGCCAACGTGAACGAGGCTCTGGAAACGGCTTTCATCTATGTCGATGCGACCACCGGAAAGGATTCGAACTCAGGTTCGCAAAGCGATCCGCTGAAAACCATCGGCGCTGCCGCCTCCATGGCGGAGACCAACAATCACAATGGCGTCGGGACGCGCGTCACGATCGAAGCCGGGACGTATCGCGAGACTGTGTCGTTAACCCACAGCACCAAAGACACCAGTCTGCCCATCACGTTTGAAGCGGCGACCGACGGCACCGTCTACTGGAGCGGTTCAACGGTTTACACCGGGTGGACCAAGTATTCAGACAATAAAAGCATCTACACTACCGCCTGGACCAATACCTGGGGCGAATGTCCGCAATTGGATTCGTGCACCTATCAGCAGGACATCATGATGCGCCAGGAAATGCTGGTGGTGAACGGCACAGTGATGACCCAGGTCATGTCGCTGGCCGAGGTGCTTTACGCGGGAACGTTCTACGTCGACGAGAGCAACAAAACCATCTATGTATGGCCGCCTTCAGGAACAACCATGAGCACAGCGACGGTGGAAGCCGCGACCACGCCCACGCTGCTCACCATCGATAACAAATCGAACATCGTAGTGCGCGGCCTGACCTTTCAGTATGCCAATACCTGCCGCGCCGCCGCTGCGGTCGTAATCACCGGCGCCGCCAACAACATTCTGATCGATACGGATACGTTCCAGTGGAACAACGGCCAGGGACTGAGCATCAACAACCCCACAACTTATTTCACGGTGGAGAACAGCACGGCCATCCACAACGGCGACAGCGGATTCCAGGAGTCGGCAACCCAATACGGCCTTTGGCAGACCGACGTCTCCTCCTATAACAACTGGCGCGGGGCGCAGGGTGCGTATTATGCCTGCAATACCGCCGGCTTTCATGCCTGGGAAGCGCACAACGACTCCATTGACGGCTTCACCATAAGCTTCAACGAAGCCTACGGCGCGCACTGGGACACGGATAACGAAAGCATCAGCTCCAGCGGAGTGATTGCCAGCGGCAATCTGCTGACCGGTTTGTTCGTGGAAATCGATCCTGGGCCGGTCACGTTCTCCAGCAGCTACGCCTGCAATCAGAATTCGGCTCTCGCGGTGGGCGGGCTGGTGCTGCGCAACTCCGAAGGCGTTTCGTTCACCGACGGCGTGATCATGAATAACTCAACCCAGATCGATATGATCGGGGTCAAGGGCGGCATCGACGTTACGGACTGGATCACGGGAAAGACCACCAACCTGGTCACGCAGAACCTCACGCTCACGTCCAATACGATTCAGAGCAATAACAGCGGTCAGTTGGTTTTCGACGACAGCTATCTCGACGACTCGGATTGGACATCGTTTCAAACGACCCTGAGTTCGTCGAAGAACACCTGGTGGAATGCCGACAATACCACCACGCCGTATGATGTGCCGTCGCCGAGATCTGGCACGCAAGACGATTTCTCGGGGTGGCAGGGCGCAACCGGGCAGGATTCCAACTCCAGCTTCAAGGACCCTTCCGGCAGTCCGGGATCGGCCTGCGATTTGACTCCGTCGGGCCCCGATTTCTGGATCACCATCAGCAGTCCGCTGCAGACTGTCGCCAACAAGGGCAGCACAACCTATACGCTGACGCTGACGCCGCTGAATTTCACCGGCACCGTGACCTTGACCCTGGACGGCATCAGCGAAGTGAAAGGCCTTTCCGCAACCTTAAGTCCCAGTTCGATCACCACTTCGGGCACTTCGACCCTGACGGTGACGGCGGGCAAGAAAACGCCGCAGGGCACTTATTCCATCGTAGTGATCGCCAACAACGGCAACATCACCAGAACGGTAACCACGCAACTGACGGTGAATTAGTAGTGGCTCAATTTGAAAAAGACCCCGGCCTGAAGTCATCCTGAGCGTAGCCGTTTCTCAGGCGGAGCGAAGGATCTCCCGGCGCACAGAGCCTGTGCAGGGAGATCCCTCGGCCCGCTGGAAAAAACGCGGGCGCTTTGGGATGACCATCAAGGTGCGGATTCAAATTGAGCCACTACCGGTGGATTAGCTGGTGTAGCGCGGGCGCTCCCTTTCTGTTCCAATGTGAGGGCGATGAAATCGGCAATGCAGCGGTTCTGCTTTCTTGGCGCCATCAGTCTTCTGGTCGCGTGCAAAGCTTCTCCACAAAAACCTGAGCGCGAATACCATCATCCGTTACAACCGGTGGGGAAACTCATTGCGGCCGCCGACATGACCAGCGCGCGCGGCGGCCACGCGGTCGCGTTCCTGCCCGACTTCCAGGTGCTGATCACCGGCGGCAAGGGCGGCCACGGGCAGGTTCTGGCCACGACGGAAATTTACGATCCGACCCAGGCGACGTTTTCCGCGGCGGCGAAGATGCATGTGCCGCGCGAAGGCCACATTGCGGTGGTGCTGGGAGATACCAAAATCCTGGTGGCCGGGGGCGCCACGACGGGCGGCGCGGCTCTGGCCAGTTCCGAAGATTATGAGGCCGAGGAAGGAAAATTCACCTTCCGCGGTACCATGCACGCCCGCCGCTATCATGCTGCGGGACTGATGCTGCGCGACGGCCGCGTCCTGATCACTGGAGGCGCGGATGGAACTACGCCGCTCGCTTCTGCCGAGGCCTACAGCGTTCTGACCGGCAAGTGGACGGTGGTGGGAAAAATGTCGGCCGCGCGGGTCGACCACACCGCCACCATGCTGAAAGACGGCCGGGTGCTGATTGCCGGCGGCTGCGGCCGGGGCGGCGCGGCTCTGGCCAGCGCGGAAATTTTCGATCCCATCACAAATCGGTTCACGCCAGCCGGCGATCTGCACACCGCCCGCTGCCGGCATGCCGCCATCTTGCTTGCCGACAGCAAAGTGCTGATCGCGGGAGGATCTTCATCGGCAGGTTCATCTTCAGGCGCATCTTCAGGCACATCGCAGGGCGAAGCTTTGAATTCCGCCGAGATTTATGATCCCAAGTCGAACACGTTTGCCCAGACCGGCAATCTGGTCGAAGCGCAGACTCGCACGGCGGGCGCGGCCCTGATGCTCGACGGCAGGGCGCTGATTGTGGGCGGGTCGGCGTCAGCGGAAATCTTTGATGCGGTCAAGGGCGAATTCCGCACCGTCGACGGAAGTTTCGACACGGCCCGCTTCGACGGAGCGATGGTCCAACTGATGGATGGATCGTTGCGCATTTTTGGCGGCTCCGATGCGCGCGGAGTCAGTACGGCGAAGAGCTGGATGTACCGGCCCTGAGTCGTTTTTGATTTTCGATTTTCGATTTTCGATTGTTGATTGTTGATTGAAAGGCCTAAGGCCTAGGTCATTGTTGATTGTTGATTGTTGATTGAAAACCGTCATGGAGCCATCGCCGAGGATGGGGAACATCGCTGAGGACGAACCCTTAGGCTTTTCAATCAACAATCGAAAATCGGCAATCGGAAATCAAAAATTCCCCCAGCCCTTCCGCAGGATCGAAATGTCAAGCGCTAACCGACTTTTTGTGCACCATATTCAGTGCTTTGCTTGCCTAACCTGCTGCGAAAACAGGGGCATCGAAGGAATGTTGCCTGTGGAAATTATAGTCCGTAAGTGCCTGATAACAAGCCAGTTATCAATCCCGAAGTTAAATCGATTTAACTTGCCCGTAGATCGACGCGGACCTCGCGCAGCACCTCAGGGTCCACCCGGACTCCGATCGCTCAACAGCGGGCAGCAGAACGCCAGCACGGGGCATTCTACGTGCCGGGCCGGACGCTTTTTTGTGACGGTTGATTGCATCGCGAGGTTCAGCGGTGCATCAGTTCGAATTGCATCGTGGGTCGGCGTCATTCCGACGGCCCGCGTTTTCACTAGCGGGCCGAGGAATCTCCCTTAGTAGGGCCTGTGGATTGGGAGATTCCTCTCTCCGCCTGAGAAACGGCTACGCTCGGGATGACGCCATCTTGGCAAGAATTCAAACTGAGACATTACCCGAGGCTCACAGAGCTGGGGCTGGAGGAAGACGGGGCTGGAGGAAGACGGGGCTGGAGGAAGATGGAACTGGAGGAACACTGACGGAGACGGGATGACGCGGCTAACCTCCCGTGAGATCTCTCCCCAAAACTAAAAAGGCAGATTCCCATTTCTGGGAATCCGCCTTGGTTGTTATTCGTTGTAGTTACTGCCGCTTTACCGACGCGGTGGTGGCGGTGCCGGTGAGCGAAACCTGCTGCGGACCGGTTGGATCGGGATCGCCAATGCTGAACGTTGCGGTTTGAGTTCCGGCCACTGTCGGATCGTACTCAAGGGTAAAGGTGCAGCTCGAGTTGGCCGGAACGCTGCCACCCGATCCTTGCACGAATCCGCAAGTGTTCGACAGAATGCTGAACGGAACCGGCGCGGTTCCATTGATGATGTTGGCACTCGTGATTGCCAATGCCGTGGATCCGGTGTTCTGGAACGTCACGGTCTTGGTTGCGTCCTGGCCTATGGTGACCGTGCCGAAGCTCAGAGAAGCCGGCGTAACTTTCACCGCCGTCGCCTCTGCCGTGATCAGCGCGCCTTGCTTCTGAGTACAGAAGTTTCCGTAGTAGACAAGGGTTACGCTGGCATCACCCGACTCGGTAGGAGTGAAAACGATGTTGGTCTCGCAGCTTGCCCCCGGCGCCAACGTTAGGCCCCCGGTGCCGCAATAGGTGCCGGTGCTCGGCGCTTCCATCGAGAACTCGGTTTGATTGACTCCCTCCAGATCGATCAGGCTGAAGACGATATTCACACCGCTTTCGTTAGTGAACGTCGCCGTCTTGGGATTCGAACTGGTACCGATGAGCGTATAGGTGTTGAACTCGATGGTGCGCGGAGTCAGCATGATGGGAATGTTGCCGGTTCCCTGCTCCTGATATCCGACGAAGCTGCTGCCGTTGGTAATGAGCAACTGCGCGTTGGCGATTTCGCAAGCCGTCGGCGTGAAGTAGTTGGTGTAGGTGCAGGTCTTGCCGGCGGCGAGGGTTGCGCCTGCGGCAGGGCAGTTGTTGGTCTGGGTGAAGTCGCCGGGATCGGTTCCGATCGTCGACATCGTACCCATGGTGTAAGCGGTTGTGCCCTGGTTGGTGAGAACCACGGTCTTAGCGGCGCTCTTATCGCCGGAGGTCTGGCTGCCAAAGCCCACATCGCCGGGCGAAAGCACGAGATTGCCGTCGAGCAGCACGCCCACCGAATTGGCGTTGGTGGCTGCAACTGCAATGTCGAGCCGTCCGTCATTATTGAAATCGCCGAGGGCGAGGCCGGCGGGTGTGACTGCGCTGGGGAATACCGCTTCCGACTTGAAGGTGCCGTTGCCGTTGCCGACCAGCGCCGAAACCGTGTTGTCGTTGTAATTGCCGGTGACGATATCCACAATGCCGTCAGAGTTGACGTCACCCAGAGCGATGACGAAGGCGTCAGCGCCGATGCCATAGGTCACGTAATTTTGGAAGGTGCCGTTGCCATTGCCGAGCAATACGTCAACGTACTTATTAGACGTGACGACTGCGAGATCCTGAGTATCGGTTTTGGTGAAGTTGCCGGCCGCGATGCCGGTGGGGTTCTCGCCGGTAGCGTATGTGACCTGCGTCTGGAAGGTGCCGTTGCCGTTGCCCAGCAGAATGGAGACGGTGTTGGTTCCGTTATTGGCGACCGCCAGATCGAGCTTGCCGTCGGCGTTGTAGTCGGCGATGGCAACTCCGACCGGAGTGGTGCCGACCGAGTAGTCTACGTGGGTCTGGAACGTTCCGTTGCCGTTGCCCAGCAGGATGGAAACCTGTCCGCTGTTGCCGTCGACGACTGCGAGGTCGAGAACGCCGTCGCCATTGAAGTCACCGGTGGCCAGAGCCACAGGCCCCGGTCCGGTTGCGTACTCCACGTGCGCCTGGAAAGTGCCGTCGCCATTGCCCAGCAGAATGCTGACCTGGCTGGTGAACTGATCGGCGGTAGCGATATCGGGAATACCGTCGCCGTTGAAGTCGCCGACGATGATCGCCACAGGGTTACCCGGAACCGCGTACTGCACGTGCGTCGGGAATGATCCGGTGCCGTTGCCCAGCAGGACGGAAACGGAATTGTTGCCGGTCGCCACTGCCAGGTCCAGGTTGCCATCTTTATTGAAATCGGCCGACGCCACATCCTGCGGCGTCAGATCGGTGGCGTAGTTCACGCTTCCGTAGGCTGTCGTGTAATTGTTTTTCTGAATCTCGAAATAAGCCCGGTTGGAAGCAATGGTGCCCGGGTTCTGTACCGTGACGGCTGCGGTTCCAGCGGTTGCGACGTTAGCCGCCGGCACCGAAGCCGTGAGTTCGGAACTGCTCTTGAAAGTGGTGGTCAGCGAGGCGCCGTTCCAATAAACGGTTGCGCCGGAGACGAAGCCCGTCCCGTAGACTGTGAGGGTGAAAGTCTTTGCGCCCGGGGCTACGTGCCCAGGCGAGAGGGGCGAGTAAATGAAGGGAATCTGATCCGCAGCCATCAACTGCGAAGCTCCCATGGTCAGGGCTGCAATTGCAAGCACAGTTAGGGTCAGCCATTGATTGAGGCGATGTACACGTCCCTCGCCCTTGCGAAAGCTGCGCTGTAGGCAGATATTCACGAAGTCGTCTCCTTATATTTCGGTCAAATTGTTGGGTTCACAGGGCCCACAAGTGCCTGGCGCCTCGGAGGAGGGGGAGAAACACGTAAACCGAGTCGAGGTCATCAGTGTCGCCGCGTTGCAAAGCGCTGTCAAGATGAAGAAAGTTGCATAGGGTCATTGGTTTTGAAAGGACACTGATTACGGGCGAGAAACACTGGGGATTTCCAGCAGTGTTTGTACGAATTCCTGTGTCGAATTAGTACTTTCGATTCCAGCCGTGATTAACTGTCCCCGTCAATCCGCAACTTGATAATGTGACTGGGGTTACCATTTTCATAATCCTCGCGATCATTGGGAGCAACCAAGAAACCATGCCCAGAAGCAGATATTTCCCCCAAGCTTGTGCTCTGTCCCAGTCCCTGAACAAGTCCCTGAAGTTGACATTTTCCCTTTTGCTGAGCGCGGGCATGGTGGCTTGCGGTGGAGGCTCGTCGGGGTCCAACATAAGCACCGGGGGCGGCGGTGGTAGTGTGGCACCTTGCGACATGCCCACCGGTTCGAGCGCGGCCGCGCAGAGCGCCGCGCCGACCACGACCGATGGGGTTGGGCAGGTGGGCGAACAGACGTTTCTGGACATGCATATCGGCAATCCTAATTATTGGCCGAGCGTTCCCATCGGCAGCATTCGCATTTGGGATACGGGAACGCAGTGGCCGCTGGTGGAAACCTCCGATGGCGTATTCTCCTGGAGCAACCTGAATGGCTTTGTAGCCGCAGCGCAGCAGAATAACGCCGATATGCTTTTCGATCTGGCGCGGGTTCCGACCTGGGCGTCGTCGGACCCGACCGACAGCAGTTGCAGTTATGACCTGAATGGCGAGGGAGGACCGGGACAGTGCGATCCTCCCAATGATCTGAACTCCGACGGAAGCGGGACCGATGCGCATTGGATCGCATGGGTCTCGGCACTGGCCACGCGAAACGCTACTACCTACAACCACCAGATCAAGTTCTACGAAATCTGGAACGAATGGAACATTGGTTTGTTCTGGACCGGAACGCCGGCGCAGTTAGTGCGCCTGGAGCAAGATGCACGCTGCGTTGTGGAAGGACCGCCGGCGGGAAGTTCGTGCAATTCGAACAGCACGTTCCCCAGCGGAAAAGGGATTGATCCGGGGGCAAAAATCGTGTCACCTGCACCGGTTGGAGCAGGGTATCCGACCTCAAACCTGGGCAATGTGGCCCAGGAGTTGAGTATCTATTTCGGTTCCCAGGCCAGTGGCAGCAACGCCAACGGCGGACAGTTCGCCGACATCATCGGCTTTCACGGCTATGTTGGGACCAAGAAAGGATCCGGAGTTTGCCCGATACCCGAGAATGTGAACTCCGTGGTCGACGATTTGGCCGGCGCCGTATTGAGCGCGGGCGAAAGCGGGAAGCCGTGGTTTAACACCGAAGATGGATGGAGCGAGGCGGAAACCGAAGGCTTTACCGACCCAGACCGGCAGGCCGCATTTCTGGCGCGTTATCTTACGCTGCAGCGGTCGCTGGGCGTCGAGCGCACCTATTGGTACCGCTGGGACAGCACCAATTCTTACGGGGGCGCGTTGTGGACTGCGCCCAATGGGCCGATCACTGAGGCGGGCACGGCCTTCGGAGAAATGTCGAACTGGCTGGTGGGCACGACAGTCAGTAGTGCGTGCACTCCGAATGGAACCGTTTGGACGTGCGGCTTCACTCGTCCGGGCGGATACCAGGCGCTGGCAGTATGGGATGCGTCGGGAGACTGCCAGAGCGGTACGTGCCCTGCGGCATCCACGTTCACCATTCCGAACAAGGTGCAATACACCAAGCAGCGCGATATTTTGGGCAACGAGACCAGTTTGAGCGGAACGACTATCGGGATCGGCGCGAAACCGATTCTGCTGGAGACCGAGGCGCTGCCGTAATCGACAGGAAACAGGGGCCAGGGGCCAGGGTCATAGGAGCCCGTTCGCATCCGACAGAATGTGGATATCTGACGTTGGAGTCTCCGGATCGAAGTCGCTGGCACCGCCGAAGGTAATCATGTCATTCGTGATGGCGTCGTAGCTGGAACTGGCAAAGCGGCGCGGCTGACCGGCCGTGCTCTGGCTCCAGCTTGGAGTGCCTTGTCCGTTGGCGTTGGAGAGGATCCAGACGTCGCTGAGCACGGTCCCGTTGTAACCGCCGTAAATCGTCATAATATTATTCACAGAGTCATAAATCGCAGTGTGGCCGGAGCGCGCCACTGGTCCGCTGTTCGAGGGCTGAAGTTGGGTCCACACCGGAGTCCCTCCCGAGCCGTTCGCATTTGAGAGCAGCCACACATCGTCGAAATAAGTGTTGCCGGAATCCCCGCCGTAAAGAATCAGCGAATTGGTGGTTGGGTCATAAACGGCGCTCGCACTTTCCCGGACGCCGGGCCCCGTACCGGAAGGAGAGAGTTCGGTCCAACTCGGCGTGCTCTCATCGTTGGCGTTGCTGAGAATCCAAACATCGTTGTAGTAGTTCGACGCGCAGCCATAGCCGCCGAACAGCATCAGCGTGTTGGTCGCGCCGGCGTATGCGGAGGCCTGCAGAGTGCGGGCCGCAGGAGCGGTTCCGGTAGGCGTTACGGTAACCCACTTCGGAACGCCGCCCTGGTAGTTTGCGTATTTCAAAACATAGTAGTCGTTCTTGCACTTGGTGCTTGCGGTTGCGCCGCCAAAGATCATCAGGCGATTGCTGGCGCTGTCGTAAAGGCCGGTCTGACCATAACGCGCGGAAGGAGTAGTGCCGTTCTGGAGGAGCTTGGTCCAAACCAAATTCGAGGAGCCGATGATATCCGTGGCCTCCCAGTAGTCATTGAAGTTCAGGTTGTCGGAGGAGGCGTGCTCTCCTCCGAAGACGAACCAATTGTTGGTGACGGTGTCGTAGAACGCGGTTTGCCCAAAGCGCGCCGCCGGGCCACCGAGAGTCCACGCTGCCGCGGTGCTGCTCAGCCCGTTGGCATCGGTGAGCAAGAAGGCGTGCGATTGCGGCTGCAGTTTGTTGGCCGAGCTGCTGCCGCCAAAGACCAGGAGTGTGTCGGCAGACTGATCGTAGACCGTGCTCTGATAGGCCAGGCTGGGCGCGGTGCCGGACGGAGAAAGAGCAATCCAGCTGGGAGTTCCGATGCCGTTCGCCGCAGTAAGAATCCAGGAGTCGTGGATGGTGTTGGCGCCGTTGACTCCGCCAAAAATCGTCATGCGATCGCTGGCGCTATCGTAGGTGGCAGATTGACCGGTTCGAGCGTTGGGCGCCTTGCCGCTGGGAGACAGCTGAGTCCAGGCGGGTGTGCCGCCGGTGCCGTTCGCGTGCGAGAGCACCCACACATCATGAAAGGGCCTGGCGCCGGCATCGCCCGCGTATATCGTAAGAATATTATTCACCGAGTCATAGACCGCGCTGGCGCTCTCGCGGGCCGGCGGAGACGTGGTGGAGGGTTTGAGTTTGGCCCACGACTGCGCCCCCAGCCCGTTGGCGTTGCTCAGCACCCAAACATCGCTGGAATAAGCGGTCGAGCAGTTGTATCCGCCAAACACCATCAGCGTGTTGGTATTGGGATCATAGGCTCCGGCGGCATAGACGCGAGCGGAGGGCAGCGTACCTGTCGGGCTGCCCTGGGTCCACGCCGGAGTACCGTTTTGCCCGTTCGCTCCCGTGAGAATCCATACGTCGTTCTCGCAAGTGATGGGAGAGCCGGAAGCTCCGCCGAACACCGTCATGCGATTGTTCACGGAGTCATAGGTCGCGATATGGCCGTAGCGCGCCGCGGGAAGCGTGCCGGTCGGCAACAACTGGGTGAAGCCGTCGTCCTGATCGGAGTCGGTGACGCCCAACCAGGTGTCGTTCAAGTCGGTGGTGGTGCCGGCCTGCTGCCCACCGAAGATAATCATCTGCTGGCTGGTGGGGTCGAACACGGCGGTGTGGGAATGGCGCGAGGCCGGGCCTTGCACGGTCCAGGTCTGCGCCAGCAAGCATGTACCGAGCCCGGCGATCGCAAGGCAGAGAATCAGGATTGATCGTTTCATCGCACTCCAGTCATCGCACTCCAGTCATTCCACACCAGCGTCGCACTCCGGTCATCTCCAGCCCTGGGACTCGTGTCAGGGCTTGTCGGTGGCATCGGTCAACGAATACAGATGGTCGTCGGGAAGCGTCGGCAAGGTACTAATGCCGCCGAATAAGTTCATCTGATTGCTTAGCGGATCATAAGCGGCGGTGGCGAACTGGCGCTCCGGAGCGGTGCCCGAAGTGGTGAGTTCGGTCCAGGTGGATGGACCATTTTGCCCGCTCGCGCTCGACAACACCCAGGTATCGCCCAGCAGAGCGGTGCCGCTGTTGCCGCCAGAGATGGTCATCAGATCGTTTGCCTGATTGTAGACAGCGGTGTGGCCGGAACGGGCGGAAGGACCGTTGTTGGTGGGCGTGATCTGGGTCCACGTGGGAGTGCCAAAGTTGCCGTTGGCGAACGAGAGAACCCAGATGTCATCGAAGGGGGTTCCACCGGCATCGCCGCCAAAAACCGTCAGAGTATTGGTCGTCGAGTTGTAGATTGCGGTGCTGCTTTCGCGCGGGCTGGGCGGAGTGCCTGCCGGGCTGAGCTGCTTCCACGACGGACTGCCGGAGGACGCAGTGGCGTTGCCCAAAGTCCAGACGTCGTTGTAGTAAGTCGAGCCGCAGTTCCAGCCGCCGAAGACAATCATGGTGTTCGTGCTGGGATCGTAGGCGGCGTTGTGATGCATGCGAATCGGAGGCGCGGTTCCCGTGGGTGAAACCGCGACCCAGGCTGCCTTCTTGGGGGCATTGTTCGCGTACGTCATCACGTGATAATCGTTCATGCAGGGTGTGGGAAAACCAGTCGCTCCGCCGAACAGGAGCAGGCGGTTGGCCGCGCTGGCATACACGCTGGTGTGTCCCCAGCGGGCCTTGGGATGAGTGCCGCCGGGATCCAGCGGAATCCAATCCAGATTGGTGGAGCCGATTACACCAGTGGTCTGCCAATAGTCGTCGTAATTGGTGTTGGTGGAGGCATGCTCTCCATCCTCCAGGAAGAAGCTGCCGGTTACGGAATCATAGAAGGAAGCCGCTCCGTAGCGTGTGGGCGGGCCGCCGCGCGTCCAGGCACTGGTTCCGATCCCGTTGGAATTGGTGAGAGTGAAGGCATGATCGTCGCCGGAAAGTTTGCCTTCGCTGCTGGAGCCGGCGAAGACGTACATGCTGTTGAGCGACGAGTTATACACGGCCGAGTGAAAACCGACCTGCGGCGAAGTCCCGGAAGTCGTCACCTCCGACCAGGCTGGAGTTCCGCCGAGGCCGTTGGCATTGGTCAGGACCCAAGTGTCCGCCAGCGTGTGAAACAGGTGGAACCCGCCGAAGACGGTCATGCGGTTGTTCACGCTGTCATAAACCGCGGACTGGCCGGAGCGCGTCAAGATGTTGCCGCTACCGGTTGGATTCAACTGCGTCCACACCGGAGTCCCGCCGGTGCCGTTAGCATTCGACAAAGTCCAGACATCGCCGAAATTGCTGCCGCCGGCATCGCCGCCATAAATGGTCAAGAGGTTGTTGACGGAATCGTAGATGGCGCTGGCACTCTCGCGCGCGGCCGGCAGGGTGCCGCTGGGAGCAAGGTGAGTCCAGGTGGGTGTGCCGCTCAGTCCGTTGGCATTGCTGAGTACCCAGACGTCCTGAAAATATCCTTTGGAGCAGTTGCTGCCGCCAAAGACAATCAAAGAGTTTGAATTTGGATCATAAACTCCGGTGTGCCGATAACGGATCGTCGGCTTCGATCCGTTGGGAGCAACCGAACTCCATGCGGGAGTACCGTCCTGGCCGTTCGCGCCGGAAAGAATCCAAACGTCGTTCTCACAAGGACCGGGCGAGCCGGTTGCGCCGCCAAACACAGTCATGATGTTGTGCACGGAATCGTAGCCCGCCACATGACCATAGCGCGCCGGAGGCAGCGTTCCGGTGGGAAACTGTTGCGTCGAGGAAATGTATTTGAGCGAACTGGTCGTGATCAGCCAGGTGTCGTTCAGATCGAGGCCGGTGGTGCTGTCCTGCCCGCCGAAAACGATCATGCCCTGGGTGTTGGGGTCGAACATCGCCGTGTGCGAAAAACGCGCGGGTGGGCCGTACTGGGTCCAGGTTTGAGATTGAGCCGCCGGCAAAAAAATAAGGAAAGCAGCGGAGAGTAAAAGGCACATCGGGGCTGGATTTCGCCACAGCTTCATGAGACGGCTCCTCTATCAGTGATGCGTGCAGTCGTGCGTGCTGTGATGCGCGAATGTCCCCTGGCCAACACCGAATAGCTCGAAACGAGAGCCGGTTGCCGCGAATTGGCGGGCACTCAGGCCTCTGCCCCAGATCTCAGCGTGATCTGAGGGTGGTTCGGCTTGCAACAGACATAGGGATGCATCCGGACTTGACACGGGGAGGAGGAGGAAGAACCCCGAACCCATTCAGTCTGGCGAGTTGAGGCTTGCCTGTCAAGATGAAGAAAATTGCATACTGGCCCTGGGGCGCGGGACAGGCCGTATCCGGCCAGGGTGGCGGCAAGTATGCAGTTTGCTTCACCTTGACGGGCGATTCAGCGTGCCTTATGCTTCGACGAAGTATCAGTCGTTCGGAGACATCCCTCCCCCGGGTATATCTTGCTGTTCTTGGTGTAGTTCTTGAAGGCCAAAATCGTAGTGTCTTCCGACTGTCGAAGGTGATCATGAATCGTCTTGCATCCCTACGCTGTTTGCCTGCCCTTTTGCCGTTACTCGGCATGCTTCTCGCCTCGCCAGTTTCGGCGCAGCAGTGGAACCGCTTCGGTCCCGGCACGCGCACCCAGGCCGCGGCCGTCTATGACTCCGCTACCAATCAGATGTTTATGTTCGGGGGCCAGCACGCGCCCACCGCGATCAATTTCAACGACACCTGGGTGATCAACGGTGTCATCGCGTCTTCCTCGACCACATTCAACAGCTTGAATTGGGCCAAGGTAACGGTCTCAGGCACGCTGCCCAGCGACCGCTTCGGGCATTCTGCGGTTTACAACGCGACTTCGGATTCGATGATTGTGTTTGGCGGCGGCACAGGGTTTCCCGGTCCTTGCGTGAATCAACTCTGGGTGCTGAAGCATCCGGATGCAGTCGGGGGCAAGCCCACATGGTCGGAATTGACTCCGGCCGGGACTCCGCCCCCGGTGCGCGAAGGACACGTTGCCGTGCTCAATCAGACCACCAACACGATGATCGTATTCGGCGGGACGGACTGCAATGGCAACTACTACGACGATCTGTGGATTCTGAGCAATGCGGATGGCTCGACCGGAACTCCAACCTGGACGCAGGCTGCGCCTTCGGGCGGTCCTCCGGCGGCGCGCGTGCAGCCGTCGGCGATTTACGATTCCGTAAACAACGTGATGACGCTGTTTGGGGGATTTGTCGGCAACAAGACAGCAGAAAAAGATGTGTGGACCCTTACCAATGCCAACGGTATCACCGGAACGCCGACCTGGACAAAGCTCTCGCCCACCGGCACGGGCCCGGTCGCGCGTTTCGCGCACACGGCAGTTTACGATTCAGCCAATAATCGGATGATTATGTATGGCGGATCTACCGGCGCGAACTCGATCAAGAACGACTCGTGGATTCTGACCAACGCCAACAACATTGGGGGCACACCGGCGTGGACGCAGTTGACTCCTACCGACACCGCTCCTTATCGCAGGAGTCATACCGCCATTTACGATCCGGTGTCGGACGAGATGGTGATTTTTGGCGGCGACAGCCAACTGGCCCTCGTTTTCACCGATGATCACGTTTTTGTGCTGACGGAAGCCAACGGGCTGCCCAAGGGCAGCAAGGGGGAGAAATAACATGCGCGGATCGAACAGTTGGCTTCGCCGGGTTGCCGGATTGGGTCTCACCCTCGCCCTGAGCGGTTTTGCCGCCGCGCAAACCACATGGTCGCAGGATGGTCCGGTGCCGCGCGTTCACCCTAGCGGCGTCTTTGACCCGACCACGGACCAGATGATCGTGTTCGGCGGATTGCCGTACGGCACTACCGTTCCTTTGAACGACGTTTGGGGGAATCAGCAAATCGTGGCCAACGCGCAGGTAGCGGAGCCGAATCTGGATTGGACACCGGTATTCCCTACGGGAACCGCGCCGGCAGGGCGCTCCGGGCACAGCGCGATTTATGATTCGAACAGCGGCAACATGATCGTCTTTGCCGGAGCCGGGGCCACCGCTTGCCTGAACGATCTCTGGACGCTTGAGGATGCCAATTCGTCAATGGGCATTCCCAACTGGTTCGAATTGACCGCTTCCGGAACGATTCCTCCCGCACGTGCGCAACAAAGCGCAGTCTACGATGCCACCAAAAACATTTTGATCGTGTTCGGAGGCACCAACTGCGCCGGCGGATATTTCTCCGATGTCTGGACATTAAGCAATGCGAACGGTACCGGAGGAACGCCGACCTGGACCCAGCTATCGCCCTCGGGCACAGCTCCGGCGGCGCGGGAAAACAGCAGCGCAATTTATGATTCGACCAATCATGTTTTGACCATTTATGCCGGCGATGCCGGCGGGGCGGGCATGTCGGATGTCTGGACGCTTTCCAACGCCAACGGACAAAACGGAACGCCGACCTGGACGCAGCTATCGCCGACTGGCGCCAAGGCACCGCCCGCCCGCACCGGACAGAGCGGGGTTTATGACACCGTTGATAACCGGATGATTATTTTCGGAGGAATTACTACCCTGACCGGGACCGGCTATCTTGGCGACACATGGATTCTCACCTACCCGAACAATATCGGCGGAACGCCCGCCTGGATTGCGCTCAAAGTAACCGGCACCGCTCCGTTGCGGCGCTTCCACGATGCGTTTTACGACTCGCAATACAATGACATGCTCATTTTTGGCGGCGACAGCCAGATCATGCCGATTTCAGCGGATGATCGGACCTTCGTTCTTACCGAGGCCAACGGATTGAAATAGTCCGGTAGCACCGATATGCGAGCCCATGCGGCGGCGTTGTATGATTCTGATGTCGCCGCATGGCTATTGCTCCCGCCGAAAACGTTCGCATCCCACCGCAGTCTTCCTCTTTGATCGTTCGGCTTGCCTTTTGGGCTCTGTCGGCCATCGTGGTGGCTTACGCGCTGATCGCGGGCCTGCACACCTTGCAGGATTTTGATCTGGGCTGGCAGCTGGCGACTGGGCGCTGGGTTTTCGAGCATCACCGCGTTTTCTCCACTGACGTTTTCTCCTACACCGCCGCCGGGCAACCGTGGATCTATCCGGCTTTTTCGGGGTTGATCTTCTATCTGACGTATCTGGCAGGCGGGTATGCCATGCTGTCGTGGCTGGGAGCGCTGGCTTCTGCGGGGACGGCTGCGCTGCTTCTGCGCCGCGACAATCTGGCAAGCGCGGCTTTGGCGTTAGTGGCTGTACCACTGATCGCGAATCGCACGCAGCCGCGCGCCGAGATGTTCAGCACGATTCTGTTCGCCGCGTTTCTGGCGCTGCTGTGGAGGCATTACCGAACGGTGCGCTCGCGGTCGTGGTTGCTTCCGTTGTTGATGGTGCTGTGGGTAAATCTGCATCCCGGGTTCATCGCGGGACTTGCGCTGGTTGCGGGATATCTGGCTCTGGAAGGGTTCGATCTTGCATTGCGTTCGCGGCGCAAGCAAGCTGCCGCGCGCCTGCGGCGGGCTGCGCCCTGGCTCGGGCTCACCACCATTGCAACGCTGGTGAATCCCTGGGGCGCTTCGGTTTATGGGGCATTGCTGCAGCAGGAGAAAGCGCAGGCGCTGCACAATCTCTGGGTCGTGGAGTGGGAGAAAGTTCCGCTTTCATGGGCCAGCGTGCATCAGGCGCTGGATGGGCGCGATCCGCAAAGCTCATTTTGGTGGCTGCTCGCCGTACTCGTCGTCTGCTTGGGCTTCGCACTGTGGCGAAAGCAGTGGGGCGCGACCGTGTTGCTGGCGGCGGCGGCTTATGCGGGCCTGCAGCACATTCGTATGCAGGCTCTGTTCGCTTGCGTGGTGGTGGTCGTTGGAGGCGATGTGTTGGCCGGGAGCTGGAGCCGGGTTTCTGACGGCGTCGCGCATCGCCGGAAGAATTCGAATCCATTTATTCACTTTCGCCTTCGACAAGCCGGCGTTGTGCTTCTCGCGGTTGCGCTGGCTGGCCTGGCGGCGTTTCGTTCGTGGGACCTGATTTCCAACCGCTACTACACGAGGTCCGTATTGTGGTCGGAGTTCGGCAGCGGGCTCTCGTGGTGGTTTCCCGAGCGCGCGGCGAATTTTCTGGAGCGTGAAAAGCTGCCGTCGAACGTGTTCAACAGCTACAGTCTGGGCGGATATTTAACGTGGCGGCTCTTTCCCGCTTACCGCGACTATATCGATGGGCGTGCGTTGCCGTTTGGTCCGGAGCTGTTTTTTCGCGCCTACGATCTGAGCACGGAGCCTCCGGACTCGGAAGCGTGGCAAAAAGAAGCGGAGGCCCGCGGCATTAACACCATCATTGTGCCGTTGTCGCGATATCAAGGGATGTCGCTGTTTGCGCAGTTGCCGGCGTTCTGCCGCAGCCAATCGTGGCGCCCCGTTTATCTGGATGAAGTCTCCGCTATTTTCGTTCGGGTCAGCGCCGACAGCTCCGCCCTGCTGAAACGACTGCAAATCGATTGCAGCCACGCCAGCCTGGAGCCTCCGGAAGCAGGTGTGCAGCCGGTTTCTTCGCGCCAGACTGCCGAGTTGTTCAATTTCTACGCGAACGCGGGCGGAGTGCTGTACAGCCTGGAGCGTTATCCGGAAGCGATTGCATATCTGGATCGAGCGCAGTCGATCTACCGGGACAATGCCAGCGTGCACCTGCTGCGCGCGCTGGTGCTCGAGCAAACCGGCAAGCCCGATGAGGCCGAAAGCGAATTCCGCACCAGCCTGAGGCTCGATCCGAGCGATGAGGCTTGGTTCGATCTGGGATTGTTTTATCTGACGCAGCGGCGCTATCAGGACGCCGCCGAAATTCTGCGGCGGTCGGCGGAAACTTCAGCGCGTCCGCACGATGCCTGGATGACGCTGGGTTTGACCTATCTGCAGATGCAGCAGCCGCAACCCGCTCTTGAGGCTTTCGATAAGGCAGAAGCGGCGAGCCCGTTCGGGGAAGCCGGATCGTCACTGGGATCGACATTTTATTCGCTGATCGCTACCGGACGATCGAAAGCCTGGTATCAGTTGGGAGACGTGGAGCGGGCGGTCAGTTTTCAGGAAGAGGCAGTCAAGCTGGCTCCGAACGATCCCAGGCTGTGGTCGGGCTTAGCGGATTTGTATGAAGTGCAGGGAAGGACGACGAAGGCTGCGGAAGCGCGCAGCCGCGCCAAAGCGCAGACCACCGGCAAGTGACGCACAAGCAATAAAGCCGCGCTCTTACGAGCGCGGCCTTATTTTCACTTCATTTTCACTTCTAGGATTTCTTACAGCGAGCGCAGGAAGTCGACCAGATCCTGCTGGTTCGTCGAGCTGAGAGCGTTGAAGTTGAGAACGGTCTGGTTGGCCTCCGAAGCCGGGTAGGTGCTGTTGCCCAGGCTGTAGTGGTCCTCGATGGCGGTCACGATGTTGTTGGTGCGTCCGTCATGCATGAACCAGAGGCGCTGGCCGATGCCCCATAGCGGCGCGGTGCGGAACATGTCCGGACCGGCGTTGCCCTGAGCTAACCCGTCAGCAAGAAGCGGCCCCATGTGATGCGTGATGAGGTCGGAGTACAGGTTGATGGTAAGGTGTCCCAGCGCCGGACGCGAAGTTGCCGGCGTGGTGAACGAAGTCGTGTGACAGTAGACGCAGCCCACGTTGGTGAACTGAGTCTTGCCGTTCCTGGTCACAGAGGTCAAAGCAACGGGCACCGGCGGAGCCATCCACTGGATGAAATATTCCGTGCGCGAATAGTCGCCGGGGAACATTTCGGTCAGGATTCCGGGCGTGAAGTTGGTGACCGTTTCCGGAACCGGATTGATGACGCAGCCGGGCGTCTGGTCGATCTCGTTGGGGAAGACGTCGTTGGTGACGCCCATTTCGACGTTCATCTGATTGGCCGACATCAACAACGTGGAGCGGACCTGCGCCTTCCAGCCGAAACGCATGATGCTGCCGTCGTTTCCGCTGTAGTTGGGCTGGCCGGTAATGCCCAGACCTGATTTGACGCTCAGGTTGTCGTTCATGTTGTTGATGATGTCGACGTTCCGTATGACTTCGATCAGGCCGTCACCGTAGGTCGGCAAGACCTGGCGCAGAACCAGGTTATTGTCTGCACTGGCGGTGGTGAAGTCGGGCTGCGCGATGCTGCAGCCGGTGGCGTCGCTGCGGCCGGTAATGACGAAGTTCTGATGCACCGTGCCGTCGGGAGTGGTGGTTCCCGGCTGGTCGATGAAGCGGCCTTCGACGATCGGCCCGTCCGATACATCAAAGAAGGGCATGCTGTTGGAGGCGCCGTTGTAGGTGTAAACGTTGAACAGCGGGTTGGTCGGCGGACTCGATCCCCCGGGCGCCGGATACGCGTGACAACTGGCGCAGGAGTTCTCGTTAAAGCGCGGGCCAAGGCCGCCATCGGTGGGCGACGTGACCACGACATCGTGCACGCGGTTGAACTCAGCTGTGATGCTGGGCTCAATCTGCTGCTCGTTGGCGCTCAACGAACCAAGAAAATTGCCTGCCGCCGCCGGCAGCGCACGCGGACCGGGATCGGTCGCGGTCACGTTGGGCGGATTTGTGACGTTCGTCCGGGAGGCATTGCCGCCATGGTTCATTCGCTTCTGCACCGGCTTGGCGTCTCTCGGGAAGTACGCCGTGGCCGCGGTGCAGACCGCGAGCAACAAAGCCATCGGAAGCCCGATCCGGAGCAACTTCCCCGATTTCGATGGAGTGTCTATCTGATTAGTTTGCTTCGACAGTGACATATCATTCCCCTCGTCTTGGTCGTCTCCGAATCGTTTACAGCGAGCGCAGGAAGTCCACCAGATCCTGCTGGTTGATCGTGCTCAGGTTGTTGAAGTTGATGACAGTCTGGTTCGCCTCAGAGGGCGGATAGGTGCCATTCCCCAAGCTGTAGTGGTCTTCGATGGCGTTGACGATGTTCCCTTGAGGGAGGTTCCCCGAGCTGGTGATCGTGACCTGCTCGCGACCATCGTGCATAAAGAAGTAGCGCTGGCCGATGCCCCAAAGAGGAGCCGTACGGAACTGATCTCCGGTGGCAGACCCTTGGGTGACGTTGTCCGCCAGATTGGGTCCCATATCGTGAACCAGCAAATCGGAGTACAGGTTTGCGGTCACATTACTCAGAGCAGCGATGGACGCGCTGGGCGTGGTGAACGAGACCTGGTGGCACATGTTGCAGCCGATGGTCTGGAACTGCGTGAAGCCGTTCTCTGTCGCGGTGGTAGGCGTAGCCGGGGTCGGAGGCTGCAGGAAGCGCATGAACAATCCAAAACGCTCCAAATCGCCGGGGAAGTTCACGCCGATCTTGGGAGCTTCGCCGGTGTCATTGCGGTCGTCAGGCACGCCCTTGGTTTTGTTGGTTCCCGGCGGTACGGGGAACGGCGGCATGCAGCTCGGGTAGGCATCGACGCTTGCCGTGTTCGGGTTGTCGTCGTTCTCGCTGGGGAACGCTTCGTCGCTGACGCCCTCTTCAACCGTGTAGGCTTCGCCCGAGAAGTAAACGAGCGACTTATTTTGCGCCTTCCAGCCGAAGCGGGTGATGGTGCCATCGTCATCGCTGTACTGCGGATGGCCGGTAATTCCCAGTGACGCTTTCAGCGTCAGGTTGGAATTCATGTTGGCGATGATGGCGCTTTCCTGAATCAGCTCCATCAGACCGTCGCCGAAAGTCGGCGTGGTTTGGCGGAAGATGATGTTGTTCTGCGACTGCGCCAGGGCAAAGTTGTACTGCGCCGGACCAGTCGAGGTGGTGCAGCCAGGAGCGTCGGTTCGGTTGTCGATGACGAACATCTGATGCACGCCGCCGTCAGGAGTCACCAGGTCCGACTGATACGGGAAGCGGGCCACGATCACTGGGCCATTGGTGTTGATGAAGTAAGGCAAGGTGTTGGTCGCGCCCTCGAGCTGATAGACGGCGGGCAGCGGATTCACCGGCGGGCTTGATCCACCCGGTTTCGGATACGCATGGCAACTGGTACAGGAATTCGAGTTGAAGTACGGCCCTAGTCCCACGGTCTTGACCAGCGGGCCCCCAGCCACGTAATTGACTTCCGTCATGATCGTGGTCAGGCGGGAGGTGATCGCGTTCTGGTTCGCCGTCAGAGTCGAATAGAAGTTGCCGGCGGCGGCTGGCAGCGGCCGCGGGCCGGGATCGACTGCCGTTGGGCAGGGCGTGACGGGACACAAGTTCGTGGTACTGCCGCGCGCTACGGTAACCGGATGCCACATCAGCGCGGCTATGCCGCCAATGGCCAGCATCGCCACCGCAAAGTAGATGGTGAGACGTCGACCGGACTTTTGGCCCGATTGTGCTTCCATAGAGTCCTCAATTCTACGCATGGATTTCCAACCCTTGTTTCTCGCCAGTTTTGCTTGCAGTTGTTTTTGGGCCGCATCGTTAGCGGCTAATAATACTGATAAAGGAAGGTTTGGGGGGATTGCGCTTCCTGCCATTAGCTACAACTCACGCTACCCTAGCCCAGGTGAAAAAAGGTGTCAATGAGAATCTCTTCTCCGTGAAGAATTTTGCACACTCCCGATAGCGGACTTTGGTAACATCGATCACACGGTAACCGGTTGAACAATAGCCCCCACGTGCCATTTACCAGCATCCAGAAGCCGAATACTTTTGTAGACACGAGAATGTCGGCATCGCGGAGGAATGGAACATCGGGAAAAAAGTTAGAGACTGGCGGCTCATGACTTAGGTTTTCCCTGCCGAGTTCCGTTCTTGAATCACAAAAATTGCCGGGAAACGGGTCCTGTCGTCCGAAACCTTTTCATAAGAGACGAAGGACTCCAAAACAACTTCTTTGGGGGGGGGATCAAGCAATGGCTCAACTGACCAGCTTTCCACTGCAGGATCGGATTCGCGTATTTGCGGCCGACAACACGTCGATGAACACGCAGTTGCTGGTGGAGGCGTTGGGGCGAGAAGGACAATTTCAAATGGCGCCGCAGGTGGCCAAAGACATCGAGATTCCTCCGGCGATGAAGCGCGAGCGCGTGCATGTGGCCTTGATCAGCGCCCGGCAAGGCAACGACACTCGGGCGGGATTCGGCTTGAGCCGCGAAATTCGGTCGTCGTCTCCGGGCACGCGGGTGATCATGCTGCTGGATTCCCCGGAACGCACACAAGTGATTGAAGCCTTCCGCTCCGGGGCCCGTGGGGTGTTTTGCCGGACCGATTCGCTCAAGCAACTGGCCAAGTCGATTCGCTGCGTACATGAAGGACAGATCTGGGCCAGCAACGGCGAAATGAATTTTCTGGTGGAGGCGGTGGCCGAACCGGCTCCCTTGTCATTCCTAAGCGCCAACGGCCATGCCTTATTGTCGGCGCGGGAACTGGATGTGGTGCGCTGCGTGGCCGAAGGATTGAGCAACCGCGAGATCGCGCAGCGGCTCACTTTGCGCGAGCACACCGTCAAGAATTATTTGTTCCGAATCTTCGACAAGCTGGGCGTCTCCAGCCGGGTGGAAGTGGTGCTCTACGCTCTCGGGGGACAAGGCGCGATACGCCCCGATCTTCCTGCAGCCACTCCGAAAAAGGAGACGATCTCAGCCACGCTTGCCAATCCCAGAGAGGCAGCGCGCGTGTGGAAGCGCTAGCAGACTGCCCTCAGTAGTTTCCTGCCGCGGTCTGGAGATCGCCAACCCTGGCGTGTACCAGGCCGGCCCTGGTCATTGAACCTTGGTTATCTGGGCCTCATTACCCCGGTGACTTAGTGTTGCCTTGCAGGACGTTCTAACAAGGCGTCCTTTCGAATCCCCATTCGAGAGGTTTTTAATGACAAGGTCCGACGCACTTCCTCCGGCGCGGAATTCGCGAAAGCTCCATTCTGCGAAGACGATTGGCCTGCTCGGGCTGATCATGGTATTCCTTTGCCTGCCCTGGCTGACAGGATGTTCAGCGGCAAGCCAGGCCGGAGCCCCCGCAAGATCGGGGTCGGGATCGGTCTCTGTGCACACTCCACCGAACAGCCGCGTTGACCTCCGCAGTTTGATTCTGTTCGGCAGCCCGCAAGCCGCGGTGGTCGGAGATGCGTACCACGCCACCATTAGCGCGAGCGGTGGAAGCTCGCCTTACAGATTCAGTCTCACATGGGGCTCGCTGCCTCCCGGCCTTACGCTCAGCGGAACGGGCACGATTTCCGGAACTCCCACGACCACCGGTAACTACAACTTCGGGATTTCCGCCTACGACTTTAGCGGCCAAGAAGGTTCTAATTCATTTCAGCTCACGGTTTCCGATTCCGGAGCTACAGTGGTCACGCTGACCCCGCCGACCAGCACCATTGCATCTGCGGGAACGGTCCAGTTCACCGCGACCGTCAGCAATGCGTCGAGTTCCGCCGTCACCTGGTCCGCCAGCACAGGCACCATCAGCAGCTCTGGACTTTATCAAGCGCCCGCAGTTTCCACCAACGCTAGCGTGACTGTGACCGCTACCAGCGTGGCTGATTCCAGCTCGAAAGCGACCGCTAGCGTAGAAGTCACCGCGCCGCAGACCCCGGTGGTTACCGTGACGCCGAAGACTTCTACAATCACGTCTGCCGGAAAAGTTCAGTTCACCTCCAGCGTCAGCAACGCGTCGAACACGGCCGTCACCTGGTCGGCCAGCGCCGGCACCGTCAGCAGCTCGGGACTCTATCAAGCGCCCACGGTTGCCACCAATACCAGCGTAACTGTGACCGCCACCAGCGTGGCCGATTCCGGCGCGAAGGCCAGCGCTAGCGTGGAAGTCACGGCTCCGGGGACTCCAGTCGTTACCGTAACGCCAGCGACCAGCACGGTCGCTTCTTCGGGATCGGTGCAGTTCACGGCCACGGTCACCAACACCACCAACACTGCCGTGACGTGGTCCGCGACCCAAGGAACCATCAGCAGCGGCGGACTGTATAAAGCGCCTGCAGTCACGGTGAATACCACCGCGACGATCACCGCTACCAGCAGCGCCAATTCGACTTCCAAAGGAACGGCTTCGCTGACCATCACCGCGGCACAGAAGCCGCCGCTCACGATCGGCACGACTTCATTAGCGGGAGCGACCGCCGGAACCGCATACGCAGCCACTCTGCAAGCATCGGGCGGCACAACTCCTTATACCTGGACGGTGGCTTCCGGATCTCTGCCCACTGGATTCATCCTGCAAACCAGTGATTCTCTTTCGGGCACGACTTCGCAGACGGGACAGTTCAGTTTCACCGTGCAGGTCTCCGACTCGTCATCTCCGGTGCAGACCGTAACCCAACCTCTAACCTTAACGGTTTCGGCCGCGACCAACAGCGGGCCGACGATCGCGCAGTCATTCTTTGGAGCGGACTTCAACGGGCACCAGATCTGGCCTGGGACCGACGGCATGGGCGCGACCGCGACCCTGGCCGGCCTGCGCTTGTGGGATAACGGCGTGAAGTGGAGCGAGATCGAAACCGCCAACGGCACCTACGACTGGACCACATTCAACGAATGGCTCGACCTGGCGCAGCAGGCGAACGTGGACGTGCTCTACACCTTCGGAGCCACGCCGCAGTTTGCCGCGGCTACCACTCCGCCCGCGAATTGCAACTCGCCGGGGCCGTACAGTTGCGCGCCGCCAACCGATGTGAATGCCGATGGAACGGGCACCGATGCCATGTTCCAGGCGTTCGTCACGGCTCTGGTAACGCAGGCTGCCGGGCGCGTCAGCTATTACGAACTGTGGAACGAGCCGGACTGCCCCTGCTTCTGGGCCGGCACCACCGCGCAACTGGTGCGCATGAGCCAGGACGCCGCGGCGATCATTCGCTCGCTCGATCCCAATGCGAAGATCCTCAGTCCTTCCGCGCATGGCCCCACCATGGCCACGTGGTTTGACGGCTACATCGCGGCCGGAGGCGCAGCCTACTTCGATATCGTCAACGTGCACATGCGCGGAACCTCCACCACCAACGTTTCTCCGGAGGCCTTCCTCACCATGTACGGCCTGGTCGAAACCGAACTGGAGAAGCGCAACCTCACTTCCCTGCCGTTATGGGACGATGAGCACGGCATCCTCTCCACCGACGGGCTCAGCGATCCGGATATGCTTGCCGGTTACGTGGCCCGGTCGGCGATTCTGCGCGCCGGAGTTGGAATCCAGCGGCAGTACATCTATACGTGGGATACTCCGGCACCGTATGGACTGCAAGGCAGCGAGTCCGGCACCGCGTGGGATCAGGTTGCGGGCTGGCTGATCGGGCACTCGATCAGTCCCTGCACATCGGTCGGCACGGTCTACACCTGCCAACTCGACTACGGCCAGGTCGTGTGGGATACGTCGCAAACCTGCAGCAGCGGCGTGTGCACTACCTCGAACTACACCTATCCCAAGAAGTATACGTCCTATCGTGACGAGTCGAGCCCCAGCATGTACTCGCTGAGCGGCACAACCGTCCAGATCGGATACAAACCAATTCTGCTGACGAACCAGTAGGAATGAGTAAAAAGACAAGCTAACACTCAAGTAAGCGTCGATTAAAATTGCGGGAGCTCCATCCCGAACACCGCGCACAGCGCGATGTTCAGGATGGAATTTGGTAGTGGTGCGATTTAAGAAAGATTTGTATCAGGGCACGCCTTCGAGGCGTGCCGTAAGAGCACGGTAGAGGATCGATCGGCTTCAGCCGCTGCGGCCACGCGGGCCAGGCACAGCGGCTAAAGCCTTTTCCCACGAGCCGTTTCACGGCATCGCTGAAGCGATGCCCTGATACGACCCCCTGAAGCGATGCCCTGATACGAACCCTCGGACGCAAACTGCACCACTACCTGGAATTTCTTGATTTTGATCTCGAATGGCTTTACGTGTTTCGATGGGTTGCTCTCCCAAGTCTTTTTCCGTACGCCAAGGCTGTTGGCTAAGGAATGCAATGAGCTTGCATACGCTTCTGGAAATCGAACAGGCAATCGGAACTCTTTCTCCAGCAGAACTGGAGGAACTCTATACCTGGCTCGATCAGCATTTTCCGCAGCCGATCGACGCGCAGCTCAAAGCCGATCTTGACGCCGGTCATATCGACGACCGCATAAGGCGCGCCATAGCCGGCCACCAAGCCGATCATTAACTCCCGCGCGGCTTCAACCCTGCTCTTTGAGTTTCAGCTTCGCCTTGCTTTCTTCCATGAACGCTTTGATATCGTCGGCGGCGCCCAGCAGGCGGTTCCATTGTTCGTAATAGAGCGTGACGGGGAAGCGGCCAAGGCCGTAGACGCTGACTCCGCCTTTTTCTCCGACCTTAAAGATCAGGTCGCCGCTGCGTTTCTTAACTTCGACTTCTTTTTCCAGTTGAGCCAGTTTGGCTTTGAGTTCTTCGTAGCTGGGTTCTGACATGAATTTTCCTCGCGTTGGGAACATGCCAGCCGCATGGTTTCCCTGCGACCAAAGGCACCCCCCCTGCCCCTATAGTAACTTGCCCGGCCTTGGCTTGCCGGAGTTTGCTTATGTCTGGATAACCGTTATAAGCTCAAATGAGTCTAACGCAAGAACGAAGAAGACGCCGGGAAGTCCCTGGCGTACAAAGTAGCAAATTTTTCCCTCTCGCTTAGTTGTCTGAGCGTAAGGCATTCAAGAGTCAACCGATGCGATTGTGGACGAAATGGACGGCTTGGCTGTGCCTGTCGCTGATGGTGTGGGTGGCGGCGGTCGAGTCAGCCCACAATCACGCCACCCGGACTGAGTCAGCATCCTGCTCGATTTGTGCAGTCGCGCACAGCGCCAGTCCAACGCCCAGTTCTTCACAGACTACTCCTGCATTTGCCGCCGTTGGCTTGTTGCAAGAAGAAGCCATCGTAGCCAACGCCGGGCCCGAGTTCTCTGACCTCGGTATTCGTGGTCCTCCAGTTCTGTAGGGATTCCGTAAAGCTCAATGTGTGGATCGGTTTTGCCCGATCCCGTTCCCTTTTTGTTTTCTTGTCTTAGCTTTCGGAGGACTACATGAATAGAGCTTTCAAATTGCATCTGGCCGCGATGTTGGTTCTCGCCGCCAGCGTCGTCGCGCGGGCGGGCGAACCGCAGTCCGTCGCCAACTCGACCACCCTGAGAGGAACGGTGGTGGACGTAACCGGAGCCGTCATTCTGGGCGCGACGGTCAAAATCCATAATCCGGTCAGCGGATTGGACCGCTCGACGCAAACCGACGCCTCCGGCGAATTCAATTTCGTCAACGTTCCGTTCAACCCCTATCACCTGACGGCTACGGCCAAGGGATTCTCCGCCTACGTACAAGATGTGGACTTGCGCTCGGTGGTCCCAGTGGAGGTCAACATCACGATGCAGGCGGTCGTGGCATCCACCACGATCACCGTGAGTGAAACCGCCGGGGATATGGTCGAAACGGATTCTTCGTTTCACAGCGACGTCGAGAGAAGCACATTGGACCGGCTGCCCATGCCCACCGAATCGGCGGGCGTGACCGCGGCAGTGACGGCGGAGACGCCGGGGGTTTCAGCCGATTCCAATAATATGATGCACGGGCTGGGCGACCACGCCTCGAACACGATCGCCGTGGACGGGCAAGCGAACTCGGACCAGACCAGCAAAACATTTTCGAATCAGATTCCGGAAGAGTCGATTCAGTCGATGCAGGTCATCGCGGGCGCGCCTCCGGCAGAATTCGGCGGGAAGACCAGCCTGGTGGTGAAGGTGAATACGCGGTCCGGACAGGGAGTGACGACGCCAACGGGATCTCTGACCTCTTCCTACGGTTCGTTTGGCACGACCAATACCTCGTTCGACCTAGCCTACGGCGGCCAGAATTGGGGGAACTTTGTCGCCCTCAGCGGAACCGATGGCGGGCGCTTTCTCGATGCTCCGGAATTTGCCGTCATGCACGACAAAGGCAATTCGGAAAATCTGTTTGACCGCGTGGACTATCAGATCGCGACCGGCAATACGATTCATGTGAACCTGGCATGGACGCGGTCGTGGTTCCAGACGCCGCAAACCTTCGACAATCTGAACATTGGAGCCGTCGATCCGCTCGGCAATCCGGTACCCGCCATGGATCAGCGCTCGCAGATCAAGACCTTCAACATCGCTCCATCCTGGACGCTTCTGATCAATCCCCAGACCGTGTTCACGCTGGGAGCGTATACCCGGCGCGACGTTGATCACTACTACCCGAGCAACGATCCGTTTGCCGATCTGGGTCCGGCCAACCTGCAACGGGAAACGATTGGGCAGGACCGCACGCTGACCAACGCCGGCCTGCACTCGGATCTGTCGTATGTGCGCGGCGTCAACAATATGAAATTCGGCGTGACCTATCAGCAGACGTTTCTGAATGAGGCCGACACGCTGGGCATTGTGGACCCTCTGCTGAACGCACCCTGCATCACGGATGTTTCGGGTGCATACGTTCCCGTGCCCGGGTTCTCGAATCCATCGCAGTGTTCGGGAGCCAACTTTCCCAATACGCTCGCGGAATATGGGAGCCTGGGGTATATCTCAGGGGGCCAGCCGTATGACCCGAATGGAAATCTTTACCCGACGTTTAATTCGGTTCTGCTGCCGTTTGATCTGACCCGCAGCGGAGCGCTCTATCCCTTCAACGGCCACACGGACGTGAAAGAGTTGGCGTTGTTCGCGCAGGATGCGATCACCAAGGGGCCATGGTCGATCAGCCTGGGGTTGCGCGGAGATTTTTACAACGGGTTGAGTGTGGCGCGGCAGGTTGAGCCGCGGCTGGGTTTTGCCTACAACATCAAGCGCACCAGCACCGTGTTGCGCATTTCGTACGCGCGCACGCTGGAAACCCCATTCAACGAGAACCTGGTTCTCTCCAACAACGGGTGCGATTTTGCGGTGATTGCGGCTTTAGTCCCATGCATTCCGGCAACCATGAACGCCGGGTTTCGCAACGAGTTTCATGCCGGACTGGAACAAGCCTTCGGAAGATATCTGGTTTTTTCCGGCGAGTATATCTGGAAGTACACGCACAACGGATACGACTTCAGCGTGCTGGGCAACACGCCCATCACGTTCCCCATCGAGTGGCATAGCTCGAAGATTCCCGGCTACGCGGGGAGCTTGCGCATGCCTACCCATCACGGCCTGAGCGCGAGCCTGGTGTTCTCCAGCGTGGCGGCGCGGTTCTTTCCGCCGCAGGTGGGAGGATTGGGCGCAACGGTGGGACAGAACGGGCTTCCCTTCCGCATCGACCACGACGAAAAATTCAACCAGTCGACGCATTTGCAGTACCAGCCCTGGAAGCGCGGGCCCTGGCTCGCATTCAGCTGGAGATACGACAGCGGTCAGGTGGCAGGGGCAGCCCCGTGCTACGGGTCGGGGCCGGGCATCGACTGTCCGGCGAGCACGACCCTGAATGGGCAACCTGCGGTGGAGATGGTAGCGAATGGGGCTCCCATGACCGCCGATGAGGAGTTCGAGGCTGGATTCTTTTGCGGAAGTGTGCGCGCAACACCGACGCAGGCTCTGCCGGCGACCTGTTTGGTGACGCAGTTTGGGTCGTCGTTGATCAAGGTTCCGGCGCCGGGGACCGAGAACGACGATCACAATCCGCCGCGCATTGCGCCACGTAATTTATTCGATGCATCCATCGGCCAGGACAACCTGCTCAAGGGCGATAAGTACAAAGTCAGCCTGCAGTTGACCGCCATCAACCTCACCAACAACTACGCCCTGTATAACTTTCTTTCCACCTTCAGCGGGACGCATTATGTCTCGCCGCGGGCACTGACGGCAGAGCTCGGGTTCCACTTCTGAGCGATCGGACGGAATAAACGGGCGGCCTCTTCATGGGCCGCCCATTTTTATTGGCATGATCGGATGGCTGATCGAGCGCTGAAACTAAACTCACAATGACTCGCCACATGGTTGGGGCAGAATCAGTATTTTCCGTGAAATATCGCCTGATTCACGTCTGGCCAGAACTCTTTTAGCACGTTGCACAGGCCGTCCAGAACCAACTGCGTTCCCCAGCGTTGATAGGTTTTCACCCAGGGGCTGGATTCTGCCGGGTAATAAAAATTGCCCAGGCCCGCGGCCGCGCCCGCCCCCACCACCTCCGATAAGTTAAAAGTGCCGTTTCCTGAGTTCGTTCTGGTGATGAACAGTCGACTTACCGCGTAACCGGTCCGCTTGAAGAGCCCGCCTTTGCCCATGGTGTAGTATCTGGGGTCTTCTTTCGTCGCCACTGGGACGATCGCTTCCGTCATATAGTTCTCTATCGCGTCATCGGCAAAAGTGTGCCAGTAGTATTTGCCGAAGCCCTCAGCGCCTTGCCCAAACCTCGGCTCCCCCTTGCCGGCCATGGCCAATCCCGCCTGCGCTCCCACGAAAATGAAGGAGGAGTAGTCGAATGTATCCTGGGTTGCAAGCCAGAGTTCACTCTTGAAGGTCAGCGGGGGCAACTTGGTGTTGGCGCTGACCGCACGATAATTGGGGACGACCCACAGAATTCTCTTATTTTGCTTGCCGTACGCTTCATCGGGGTTACTTGAAGTTGAAGGGCTGGTCTGGGGCTGCGGCGCGTCGGGCAGAGAGGATTTTCCATCCGTCGTCTTGCTCGTCTGCTGAGCATCCTCCGTGGTCCCCGAGATTTCGCGGGTTTGCGAAACTTCGGCCAGACCCAACGGTACCGATGATTCCCGGGATTGTTCCTGCGGACCGGCTGGTTCCTGAGCTTGAGCCGATGCCGCTAGCATCCCGGCCAGTGTGACCGCTGTACAAAAAAATCCAATCGCTTTCAAATTCCCCCCACTTTGGCATTTCCTGCTCGGAGGTAACTTCTCTGCCTTCAAACAATTCTTGCCGGTTATCAGAAATTGGATTGTTTGAACCAGCGTTTGGATGCATATCAAAGCAGAAAACGGGTGGGTGGGAATTAGAAGGTGTAAAGGCTTAGTTGGCAGTTTTCTGTTGCTGTTTCTCCAGGTGGCGTGCGTGTCTTCTCTGCAGATAGTGGTGCACATCGGGCCAAAATTCCTTCAGTTCATTCCCCAGGGCGTCGAGGCCCATCTGCGTTCCCCAGCCGGACAAACTCGAGGAAAAGCTGCGATCGGATGCGGGATAATAAAGAGTAGAAATGGCAATTGCCGATGCGTTGCCGGCAAACTCGGGAATGTTGAACGTGGAATGGCCGGAATCCGTTCGTGCGATTAAAATACGGTCGATGGCGTAGAAAAAGCGAGGCGCGAACTTGCCGTTGCCCCTTCGAAAATAGCGGGGATCGATTTTCAGGATGCTGGGATAAACGCCGCCCACCATGATGTTGCCATCCACCTGATCGGCGAAAGCCGCTCCATAACGCTTGGCGTATCCCTTCATTCCCTGCCCGAACCCCGGAGAGGAATCGTCCGCCTGCCGGATCCCAGCCACGATGCCAACAATCGTAAATTCATAGGGATCGAACGAGCCCTCGGCCGCGATGGCGAACTTCTCTTTCCAGGAGATGGGCTTCACATCTTGACCATCCACCGTCAAGTGGTTCGGCATCACGTAAAACATGCGGTCGTCTTTGGGCTTCTTCGGATCTTGCTGGGCTGGGCTGCCTGGATTCTTCGAATTACTCTGGGGAGACGGTTGGTCCGCGGGTTTGTCGGGAGTCGCAGGTTTCTCTGGCGTTGCGGGTTTCTCTGGCGTTGCAGAACTGGTCGCCGGCGATGGGGTGGATGGAGCCGGGTCCGAGGTTTGAGTCTGGGGGGTGCTTTGACCTGCGCAAAAAAGCGCAGAGGCAAAGATCGACAAGGCCAGTAGGCCGACGCGCGCTGAATAGCTGAGTTTCAAATTGATGATTGCTCCAGAACCTGCCGATTCCAGATCCGCCTGATTAAAGATCCGCCTGATTAATGTGCCGCCAAGGCGATTGTTGAAGGGATGATTTCGATCGCTTCGCGCCGCAAGCGAAAGACTCCCCCGCACCACTCTACCAGTTAGATGCAATCGAGCGCGAGGAGGTGGGCCGACGGTTGTGGCTCAATTAAAGTCGACGCCATGATGGTCATCCCGGATGAGCGCGGCGGAAATTCCAGGCGATGGCTTTACAACTTCATGACAACCGGTGCTGCGTTCGTTGCTATTGTAGGCCGGCATCAGGAAGGTGCGTCTTCTCCAGGAGGAAGGACAACAATAACGAAAAGCATCAGCGTACTCGCAGCAGCGGCACTGGCAATTGCGGGTTTCGCACTCACGCCCAACCGCGCTGCGGCGCAGAGCTATAGCGGCAACTGGCCGATTAATTGGGATGTCACCTATCCCCAGGAATTCGCCAACACCTACACCTTCTGCCTGAAGCTGACCGACAATGGCAGCGTGGGCTTCCCGCACAGCGGGCCGGCCACCCTGACCAGCACCGGCAATCCCAATGTGACGGGGGTTTTCCAGGTGATCAACGGCGAGTTCGTAGCCACCTTTCTGGAAGGCAGCGACACCGGCGAACTCGATACCCAGATATTCGTCGCCCCGGCCAGCAAGGGCGTGATCGGCAATGGCTTTGGCGAGGAATCCTCCATCACCATCACCGGCACGGCGGACTTCGGCAAGAAAAATAGTTGCTCAACCAGCAATTAACCGGAACCCGGGAATAAACAAAACCGCGGAGAGCGTAAGACGCTTCTTCCAAGTCGGCAGTGGCCCAATGAAAAAAGTTTCTCGGGCTGGAGTAATCCGGAGCGCAGCCCTGGGGATCTCTGCGCCCACGCTTTTTGGGTTTGGAGACCGCTGCCGGGGGCGAAGATACGGCTAAGGGTGCTGTACGTACACCGTTGTAGTAACAATGTGATAAATGTACAATAACATACATATATTTACGTACATTATTGTCACTTATTCCCGTTTTGGGACAGAAAACATACGCCCTCACGCCAGGGGGAGCGGGAAAGCCGATCTGGTCGATTCGTGGAATGCCCTTTGCTGCGCCTACAGCGGCCCGTAGAGCGATAGTAAGTACTCGGCTGGCCCTCCCCCACGCAGACGCTCATTATCGTTCGTTAAATCGCCTTTAAACGCGTTTCTACCAAGAATCAACAACTTCCACCTACTTTCAACGACTTCCACCTACTTTCAACGACTTAGCGACAAGCGTGGTTTCAGTTCTCAAAGGAAGGTTTTCGACGTTTCAGAGTTTCAAGGTTTCAAAGACGGGAGCGCGGCGGAGTCCTCGCGACTGCCTACGAGGCATCGAGATTCTGTCGTGGGATTGAAATCCTGGATTTGAAATCTTGAACGCCGCGGTCCCTGGACAGAATCTGCTCAGAGAGTGGGGAGCCAATTTCTAACGGGTGACGACTGAGGGCTGCCGGCCACCGCGCAACTGCAGCTTCACCGCCACTGACAGTCGTCGAATGCCTTCGCGAATTCGTTCCGGCCGCGAGTGCGAGAAATTCAGGCGCATGTGGCGGCTGCCTTCCTGCGCATTGTTGGCATAGAAGCTATCTCCAGCCACGAAGGCCACGTTTTCGGCCAAGGCGGCGTGGAGCAGAGCCTGCGAATCCGTACCTTCGGGCAGGGTCACCCACAGGAACAGCCCACCTTGCGGCCGGGTCCAGGTCACTTCTTCGGGGAAATTCTCTTGCAGAGCCTGCAGCATGGCGTCGCGGCGCTCGCGGTAGACCTGGCGAATCAGCTTGACGTGTTCATCCAGAAATCCGTCGCGACAGACTTCATACGCCACGTATTGGTTGAACGTGGAAGTGTGCAGGTCCGTTGCCTGTTTGAGCTGCACGATCTTGGCGATCACGTCTTCGGGCGCGACGATCCACGCCAAACGAATGCCGGGCGCCAGCGTCTTGGAGAACGTGCTCACATAAATCACATTGCCCGAGGTGAAGGGTTTATCGCGGCCGATGTTTTCACGATCGAGCGCCACCAGCGGCGAAAGATGTTCGCCCTCATAACGCAATTGCCCGTAAGGGTCGTCCTCGACAATGGGAATGCCGTATTTGTCGGCCAGAAGAATCAGTTCGTGACGGCGGCCCTCTGAGAGCGTAACTCCCGACGGATTCTGGAAGTTGGGCAGCACGTACATGAACTTGGGCCCGGTGCGCAGGTTGGCCTCGAGTTGATCGGTGAGCATGCCGTCGTCGTCAACCGGAACAGAGAGGTATTGCGCTCCGTAGATGTTGAACGCCTGCAGCGCGCCGAGATATGTGGGAGCCTCGACGAGAATGCGATCCCCACGATCGATGAGCAGCTTGGCGATCAGGTCAAGGGCCTGCTGCGAACCGGCGGTGATGACAACGTTCTCGGCCCTGGCGACGACGCCGTGGCGCGACATATTCTGGGCGATCATCTCGCGCAGCGGTTGATAGCCCTCGGTGGTGCCGTACTGCAGCGCCATGGCTCCGTGGTTGGCGAGCACGCTATGGCAGGCCTGTTCGAAGCGTTCGACCGGGAAAATGTCGGGCGCCGGCAGGCCGCCGCCGAAGGAAATGATTTCCGGTTTCTGGGTAACTTTCAGAAGCTCCCGAATGGCGGAACTCTTGATGCCGATGGTTCTCTGGGCGTAGCGCGACTGCCAAAGTGTGGACATGGGATTTAACGAAGGTTCAAAGTTTCAAGGTTTCCACGGTTTCAAAGTATCAGGGTTCCAAGGCGGGCGCAATTTCCGGTCAGATTTGGTGGTGCAATTTAAGAAAGATTTGTATCAGGGCACGCCTTCGAGGCGTGCCGTAAGAGCACGGTAGAGGATCGATCGGCTTCAGCCGCTGCGGCCACGCGGGCCAGGCACAGCGGCTAAAGCCTTTTCCCACGCTGCCGCTTCACGGCATCGCTGAAGCGATGCCCCGATACGAACCCCTGAAGCCATGCCCTGATACGAACCCCTGAAGCGAAGCCCCGATACGAACCCTCGGACGCAAACTGCACCGGCACCAAACCTCCTCTACTCGACGATCGATGCGTGCTTTTCCCTGTTGGGAAGCACGATGCCCAAAAGTAAGTCCCAATCATTTACGACGCTTCTTATCCCTGCTAACATCATTTGTTTAGCGAACCGCTTGCAGGCGAATCTGTACGGTCTTCATAATTTTCTACGAAGGAGGGCATCTCGGAGGAAGCATGGCAATCAAAATCGGCATTAACGGCTTTGGAAGAATCGGGCGCAATGTGTTGCGCGCGTCACTGAATGATCCCAACCTGGAGTTCGTCGCGGTCAACGACCTGACGGATCCGAAAACGCTGGCGCACCTGCTGAAATACGACTCGGTGCTGGGCAACCTGCCGAATCAGGTTTCGGCCGGGGAGGACAGCATTACGGTCGATGGCAAGACGATCAAGGTGTTCAAAGAAAAAGATCCGGCGGCGCTGCCCTGGGAGTCGGTGGGGGCGCAGGTGGTGGTGGAATCGACCGGACGCTTTACCGACGCGGCGGATGCGAAGAAGCACCTGCGCGGGACGGTGAAGAAGGTGATCATTTCGGCTCCCGCGAAGAATGAAGACGTTACGGTCGTATTGGGCGTGAATCACGAGAAATACGATCCCGCCAAGCACAACATCATTTCGAACGCATCCTGCACCACGAATTGCCTGGCGCCGGTGGCGAAGGTGATCAACGACGAGTTCAAGATCATCAGCGGCACCATGACCACGATCCACTCCTACACCAACGATCAGGTGATTCTGGACTTCCCGCACAAAGACCTGCGGCGGGCGCGGGCGGCGGCGCTGAACATGATTCCGACATCCACCGGCGCGGCCAAGGCGCTGAAGCTGGTGATTCCGGAACTCGCCGGCAAGATCGACGGATTCTCCATGCGCGTGCCCACGCCCAACGTTTCGGTGGTGGACATGGTGGTGTGGGTCGAAAAGAAAACAACGAAGGAAGAAGTGAACGCGGCGCTGAAGAAAGCGTCGGAATCCGGCCCACTCAAAGGCTATCTGGGTTACGAAGAGCATGAGCTGGTATCGTCGGATTACCGCGGCGACCCGCGCTCTTCGATCGTGGACGCGCCCTGTACCATGGTGGTCGGCGGCAATTGCGTGAAGGTGATCTCCTGGTATGACAACGAGTGGGGATACTCCAGCCGGGTGCGCGATTTGATCCACTATATTGCGGGCAAGGGATTATAAGGGCCCATGTGGCGCGGGCGCTCCCTTCGGCAAAGCTCAGGGCAAGCTTGCCGGAACGCGGGCGTCCGCGCCACATTATCCATTAAGCTGAAAGAGGACTCCAGCCATGTCCAAGCTTTCTATTCGTGACCTACCGCTCAACGGCAACCGGGTTCTGATGCGGGTCGACTTCAATGTGCCGCTCGAAGACGGGCGGGTGATGGACGACACGCGCATCCGCGAAACTCTGCCCAGCATTGAATATGCCCTGCGGCATGGGGCGCGGCTGATTCTGGCCTCGCATCTGGGACGTCCCAAGGGCAAACCGAATCCCAAGATGAGCCTGAAGCCGGTGGCCGAGCGCCTGCGCATGATGCTCGATAAGGAACTGGCGCGCGGAGAAAATGTTGGGTTCTGTCCCGAATGCGTAGGCCCCGAGGCCGAAGAAGTCGCCGGCCAGTTGGAGATGGGCCAAACGCTGCTGCTGGAGAATCTGCGCTTTCATGCCGAGGAGGAAGCGAACGACCAGAAATTCGCCAGGCAGCTTTCCCATCTGGCGGAATACTACGTGAATGATGCGTTCGGCTCAGCTCACCGGGCGCATGCCTCGACGGAAGGCATTACCCACTTTGTGAAGCAGAGCGCTGCCGGGCTTCTGATGGAGAAGGAACTGAAATATCTGGGCAAGGCGCTGGAGCATCCGGAAGAGCCATTTGTGGCGATTCTGGGAGGCGCCAAGGTCGGCGACAAAATCGGCGTAATCAAGAACCTGATGAACAAGGTGAACGTGCTGATCGTTGGCGGAGGCATGGCGTACACGTTCCTGAAAGCGCAGGGACAGGAAATCGGCAAGTCGCTGGTCGAGACCGACAAGATCGATCTGGCCAAGGAACTGCTGGCTGAGGCCAAAGCGCGAAACTTGAAGTTTCTGCTGCCGATCGATCATGTGGTCGCGATGAAGCCTGAGGCCAACGCTGTGATTCAGCAGATTGGCGAAGGGCAGCCGATTCCCGCCGACAAGATGGCGCTCGACATTGGGCCCAAGACGATCGAGTTATTTACGGAAGAGATTTCGACGGCGCGCACGATCGTGTGGAACGGGCCTATGGGAGTGTTTGAAGTGCCGGGGTTTTCGCGGGGAACGTTCAAGGTTGCGCACGCCGTGGCGGACAATGGCGGGGCAATCTCGATTGTGGGCGGGGGCGATTCGGTCGCGGCCGTGCACGCGGCCAATGTTGCCGACAAAATCACGCACATTTCTACCGGTGGCGGAGCGTCGCTGGAATTTCTGGAAGGAAAGAAGCTGCCGGGAGTCGAGGCGCTGACGGAGAAGAAGTAGGAAAGCAGCTATCAGCTCTTAGCTCTCAGCTCCTAGCTCTTAGCTCTCAACGAAGATCTTTCTGGAAAACTACAAAGTGATTCCTCCTTCGTCATCGAAAGGCAATCATGCGAAAAAAAGTAATGGCGGCAAACTGGAAGATGAATAAGAATCCCGCGGAGACGGTGGCGTATCTCCGTGAATTTCTGCCCATGGTGGCCGGGCATGAGCGCGACGAAATCGTAGTGTGCCCGCCTTACACCAGCGTGGCGAATGCGGTGGAAGCGGCGCGCGGCTCGAACGTGGCCGTGGGCGTGCAGAACGTGCATTGGAAGACGGATGGAGCATTCACGGGAGAGATTTCCGCGCCCATGTTGCTGAGCCTGGGCGTGACCCACGTGATTGTTGGGCACTCGGAGCGGAGACAATACTTCGGCGAGACCGATGACACGGTGAATCTGCGCCTGAAAGCCGCGCTGGAGGCCGGTCTGATTCCAATCTGCTGCGTGGGCGAGGTGCTGGAAGAACGCGAAGCCGGCTTGACCGACGATGTCCTGCGCCGCCAGTGCGTGCGGGCGTTTCATGCCATCTCGGCGAAGAAAGCGGCCAAGATGATCGTCGCTTACGAGCCGGTGTGGGCGATCGGGACGGGAAAAACCGCGACGCCTGAGATTGCGGCTGAGGCCCATTCGGTCATCCGTCGTGAGGCGGCGGAAGTGTTTGGAGAAGAGTTTGCCGGACAGTTGCGAATTCTTTATGGCGGGTCGGTCAAGCCGGACAATGCCGCGACGCTGATGGTGCAGGAAGAAATCGACGGCGCGTTGGTGGGCGGTGCGTCGCTCGATCCGAAGTCGTTCGCTGCGATCGTGAAGTACTGAGCCGAGTTGCTCGCCGGACCACTGGTCAATGAGAGTAATTGAGAAGTTACGTCAGTTGACGCCAGCGTCGACGGTTGAGAGTGGTCGCTTCTGACCATACGCCGATTCGGAATACCTCGTACCCTGAAGGTACATGACCGGTGCGTCAGGTCGCATCTTCGACGCGATTGACCGCAAATTGGAGGAAGTGGAATGGCTACTCAACTATGCCAGAAATGCAAACAAACCCATCCTGGTCGCGACTGCGATTACGACGAAAAAGGTGAGTGCGCCGAGACCAGGGCCAAAGCGCATGTTAGAAGTGCTCACCAGAGTTTAATAGCATTGCGAGAGAAGATCGGACCACATCCAGAGATAGGAGCGGCCATCACAAAGCTGGAAATGGCCCTGAATGTTCTGGCGGTAGAGACTGCCGGGATACTATAGAGGCAGGTAGCCTTCCCGCCAATCGGGCTGTATAAGCGCAGAGTCTTGAGAATGTGCGATTGCACTCCCCCTTGCACGGGTCTAAAAAGATCTTACGTCAACTGACTGACCAGCCCGGCGTACTCATGGAAGAATCTTGCGGAGCTTGCTACGCCTGCTTCTTCCCAATCCCCATGATGTGCGAGGTCGCGCCCAGAATGGACGGTTCGCGTTCTACCTTTCGCACCGCTTCCAGCAGGCGCTCGCGCTGAGCCGGGTCGCTCCACAGTTTGTCGAAATCGCGAGCCAGCCAGCCGGGACCTTCAATCGCGACAATCCCGATGACTTGAAATCCGGCGGCCAGGAGCTCGCGCGACAATTCGCCGGGACGATGAAAATAGGCGTCGGTAAAATAGGCCGGGTTGTCGGTGGGATTGCGATGCTGGCCGTCTTCCAAATCGCGGGCGAGAATGGGCGCGAACCGGGGATCGTCGAAGAATCCGTGGGCCAGAGATTCGACTAAGGACGCGAAGCGGCTGATGGCCGCTCCCCAGACGAAACCTCCGGGCCGGAGGACGCGGTGGGCCTCGCGCAGACAGGCCAGGCGATCTTCCCGGTCGAGCAGGTGATAGAGCGGGCCCAGCAGCAGGACCGCGTCGACGGAGGAGTCTGCGTGCGGCAAGCTGCGAGCGTCGCCCACCTCGGCGGAGGCGAGCTCATGTTTCGGCTGCTGCGCACTCGCCGCCCGCGCTTGCTCTACATGCCTGGCGACGGCGTCGATCAGATGGACTCGATATCCGAGCGCGGCCAACCAGCAGGCGTAGACGCCCGCTCCGCCACCAGCGTCGATGATCGTGGCGGGAGCCGGCGGGAGATGGCGAAGAATCAGTTCCTGCGTGCGCGCGTGTTCCAGCTGAAACCATCCCGTGCGCAGACGGGAGGCTTCGTCGTAATCATCGCCGTAGAATCGGATGATCGTATCGCTGGAGTCTTCTTGGGCCATGACGTTGGTCAGGAACGCGAGTCGACGCGCGGAGCGCGATACGCTCGGTGCGATGTGGTGTCCTAAGTTGTCGTGCCTCCGCTTGAGCGCGTCGTACAGGCGCCGGCAAACAGCAGGTTCCTCACCGCGCCTTCGGCCCGGTTCGGAATGACATCTTGAAGTTAGGACACTACCCGGCGCGAGCGGCCAATTAGGCCTTTGTTATAATAAAGCGCCGGTCGATCTGAGTGCGGAAGTGGTGGAACTGGCAGACACACCATCTTGAGGGGGTGGCGCCGAAAGGCGTGGGGGTTCAAATCCCCCCTTCCGCACCAATTCTTGTGGATTCGAGCTGGGCGGAGTTGCCCTCCGCTGGACTATCGGCCGCGGCTGTTTTCCCTTCGCTGGCCCCTATACCCACGCACAACGCCGCCCCCCCCGGCAATTCCTGAATCTTCTCCATAGCGTGCGGGTACGAGCGGAATCTCGCGGCAGCGCTGGTTGACGCAACAGGCCGGCAGGCGATCCTGAATCTCACCGAAATACGGTTGCAGCATGGC
>Ga0302326_10000678_pt1 | contig 90574 bp, 78 predicted proteins | sample Palsa_T0_3_FD_202264 | JGI IMG/M metagenome (GOLD analysis project Ga0302326, IMG submission 202264) | Peat permafrost microbial communities from Stordalen Mire near Abisko, Sweden - Palsa_T0_3 | ecosystem: Environmental > Terrestrial > Soil > Palsa > Peat permafrost | place: Sweden: Abisko... | reverse complement strand
CGCAATTCACCATCCCCGCCATAGCCTGTGCGGAATTCTGTAAAATGATATTTCACGCTGCGAACGCACTTCATCGCATGCCGATGAAACGTTTGCATTCTACAGAGGAGTTAAATGGCAGTCACACAAGCGGGGCTCGAAGGAATTATCGCCGCCGAGTCCAATATCTGTTTCATTGATGGAGATCGCGGAATCCTGAGCTACCAGGGCTATAACATTCACACCCTGGCCGAACACGCGACCTTTGAAGAAGTGATTTATCTGCTGTGGCACGGGCGCCTGCCAAAGCAATCGGAGCTGGATGCGCTAAAGGCGGAATTAGTGCGTTACCGGCCGATTCCTCCCGGCGTGGTCGAGTTTCTGGGCAAGGTTCCCAAAGGCTCGCCCATGGACGTGCTGCGGACCGCGGTGTCCTTGCTGGGGCTGTCCGATCCCAAGGCCCGCGACAACTCCATCCAAGCGAACGTCGAGAAGGCCGCGCGTCTGATGGCGCAAACCGCGACTATTGTCACCACGTTCGACCGTCTGCGCAACGGCAAGCCTGTAGTGGAGGGTGATCCGAAGCTGGGATTTGCGGCCAATTTCCTCTACACCCTCAGCGGCAAAAAGCCGGACGACGTGATGGAGCACGTATTCGACATCGCGCTCACGCTGCACGCCGATCACGAGCTCAATGCGTCCACCTTCGCTGCGCGCGTGGTGGCGGCCACCTTGTCCGATATTCACTCCGCGGTCACCGCCGGCATTGGAGCCTTGAAGGGACCGCTGCACGGCGGCGCCAACGAAGAGGTCATCCGCATGCTGCTCGAAGCCGGTGACGAACGCACCGCTCTGGAACATGTGCGGAACATGCTGGCCAATAAAAAGAAGATTCCCGGTTTTGGCCATCGCGTCTATCACACCGAGGATCCGCGCGCCACGCATTTGCGTGCGTTGTCGGAGGAATTGGGCCGTCGCACCGGTCATCTGGATCTCTACCTGACGTCCAAGAAAATCGAAGAGACCATCAAGGAACAGAAGCGTCTCAACGCCAACGTAGACTTCTACTCCGCGTCCACTTACTATTCGCTGGGGATTCCAATCGACCTGTTTACGCCCATCTTCGCCGTCAGCCGGATGTCGGGTTGGACCGCCCATGTGCTGGAACAGTACCGCAACAACCGGCTCATCCGGCCGCGGGCGGATTACACGGGCAAGCCAGTCGGGGAGAAGTGGATCCCGATCAACGAACGCTAGTGTTCGGCAACAGAACCGCCACCGTAAGGGAGTCGGCGCATGCATGATCTGGCCTTCTTCCGCACGAACCTGGACTCCATCGCCCAGCGCCTCGCCACGCGCGGATATCAGCTCGACGTCGATCAGTTCCGGGCATTGGACACCGAGCGACGCTCAGCTCTCACAGAAGCCGAACAACTGAAGGCGCAAAAAAACGCCAAGAGCGCCGAAGTCGGCAAGCTGCGCAAAGAGGGTCGTGACACCGCCGCGATCCAGGAAGAAGTGCGCCAAATCGGCGACCGCATCACGGCGCTGGACGAAAAAGCCAAGGCCGCCGACGTTTTCTTCCGTGAGTTGATTGCCGGCGTCCCGAACATCCCTCAGGAATCCGTGCCGATAGGCTCCAGCGAAAAGGACAATGTCGAAATCCGCCGCTGGGGCCAGCCTCGCCAGTTCGATTTCCCGCCCAAAGCCCATTGGGATCTCGGCGCGGACCTGAAGATCCTGGACCTGGAGCGCGCCACCAAAATCACCGGCGCGCGGTTTGCCGTGTATTGGGGCATCGGCGCTCGCCTGGAGCGCGCGCTCATCAATTTCTTTCTGGATGTCCACACGCGCGAGCACGGCTACACGGAAGTGCTTCCGCCGTTCCTGATCAATTCGGCCAGCTTGTTCGGCACCGGCAATCTCCCGAAGTTCAAGGAAGATCTCTTCAAAATCGAGAACACCGATTTCTGGCTCGCTCCCACCGCCGAAGTGCCCGTTACCAACCTCTTCCGCGACGAGACGCTCAACGCCCAAGACCTTCCCATCTCGCTGTGCGCCTACACACCCTGTTTTCGCAGCGAAGCTGGGTCGTATGGCCGGGATGTGCGCGGAATCATCCGCCAGCACCAGTTTCAGAAGGTCGAATTGGTGAAGTTCACCCGGCCCGATCAAAGCCCGGAAGAACACGAGAAATTGACCGCCGACGCCGAAGACATCTTGAAGCGCCTGGGATTGCCGTTCCGCACCATGCTCCTTTCCACCGGCGACATGGGCGCCGCATCCGCTAAAACTTACGACCTGGAGGTCTGGCTTCCCGGCCAGAACGGCTATAAAGAAATCTCCTCCTGCTCGAATTTCGAAGCCTACCAGGCGCGCCGTGCTTCCATCCGCGCGAAGTCGGGGCACGGCAAGGCCGACTACGTCCACACCCTGAATGGCAGCGGGCTGGCAGTGGGCCGCACCTGGGTGGCGATTGTCGAAAACTATCAGCAGGCTGACGGGAGCGTGGTTGTCCCCGACGTCCTGCGGCCGTATGTAGGCGCTGAGCGCCTCGAAGCCGAGTCACACAGCTTCCACTAAAATTCCGCACTGCCGAAGTGCTTGGGCAATCAAAAGTTGACCCCTCCGGGCGACCCAACCCTTGCTCTCCAGGCGCCCCATCCATGGATAAGCTAAAGCCGGAATTCGCGTTTCGGTGTAATTCGCTCGGACAAAAGCATGGAGGCAGCATGTTGAGTTTCAAATGGTGGCTGCTGTTCGCCGGCCTGGCGTTCAGCGCGCAGTTGCAGGCCACTCCGCCCCTCACCACAATTAGCGACACTCTCTATAACGCCGATGGAACTCTCTTCAACGGTGTCCTGACCATAACGTGGCCGGCGTTTGAAGCCTCGGATACGTCGCAGGTCGCCGCAGGCACGCTGACAGTCCAGGTAACCAACGGCGTACTGTATGTCCAGTTGGTTCCCACCACCAACGCGAATACTGGCGCCGTCTACACCGTTACGTTTGCCAGCGAAGGCGTGGTTGAATTCACCGAGACCTGGGCCGTGCCCCCCAGCACCATACCTCTGCGTGTCCGCGACGTGCTGGTACCCAATGGAACCATCAGCGGGTCGGGCCCGCCGGTGACCACGATTATCAGCATCGCCGACGTCACCGGATTACAGGCCGCGCTGAATTTGTACCCGCCGATAGGAACCACGTTTGCGCCTTCTCGAACCGCCGTCATCGACGCCACCGGCGCCATTGATGGAGCGGCCGGCAATCTATCCGATTGCATGCATGTGGACGGAACCTCCGCGCCCTGCGGCACTGGCGGTTCCTCCGGCGGTTCCGGGACGTTCGTCGACGCCGAAACTCCAGCCGGCGCGATCAACGGGACCAATGTCTCGTTTACTTTGGCAAACACGCCGAATCCCGCCGCCAGTCTGACTCTTTTCCTCAACGGTCTGCTTCAGGATCTGGGGAACGACTATACGCTATCTGGGAATATGATCACGTTTGCAACCGACGGAGCGCCGCAAACCGGCGACAGGCTGCTTGCAAACTATCGTCTCGCCGTCGTCATTCCCGGGATTGGCTTTGTGGATCAGGAGACTCCCTCGGGCGCAACGAATGGCGTCAACAACACCTTCACTCTGAGCCAGACTCCCGATCCCAGCTCCAGCCTGACGGTATTTCTGAACGGGCTGCTGATGGGCGTGGGCGTGGATTACACGCTATCGGGGAGCACCATTACATTTCTAACCGCGTCGGTTCCCCAGTCTGGCGACATCCTGCTTTGTTCTTACCGGCTCGCCGAGTAACCAAAAAAATACGAGCCGCGCGCGTGAGCAAGCGGTTTCCGAGTCTTTTCAACGTTCTTCTAAGGGTAATAAGGGGGTTTCCGGCTCCGCCTACGGCAATTTCTTGGTTGTCCGTAGCCCCTGTTCTGCCTCAAAATGGAATGGAGGCGGAAAAGACTATGGGCCGGATGCTGCTACGTTTTTGGCTGGCTATTTGGAAGGACCAGCGCGGGCAGGATTTTATCGAATACTCGCTGCTGGCGGCTGCCATCGTAGTCGTCGTGGCCGGCTTTCTCCCTCAAAATGTGATGCCCGCCGTGAGCACCATCTTTTCCAAGATCACCAGCGGCATGGCGATCAGCTAGCTTCAGCCAACCCTTCAGCTAACCCAGCCGCCCCCCAGCGCCCGGTAAAGCTGCACTACCGACTGCAGTTCCAGCAGCCGCAATTGCGCGAGGTCCAACTGGCCGGCGAACAGGTTCCGCTCCGCGTCCAATACTTGCAAATAACTATCCAGGCCTCCGCGATAGCGCAGCGTGGACAGCCGAACGCTTTCCGAAAGCGCCGTCACCAGTTTTTCTTCTTCCCCGCGCTGTTCCCGCGTGCGGCTATGATCCGCCAACGCGTCCGCAACCTCGCGCAAAGCCCCGTAAATGCTCTTTTGATAGGCGAGCAGCATCTCGCGTTGCTGCGCCTCGGTAAGCCGTACGCCCGAGCGCAGGCCCGCGTGGAAAATAGGGCTCAGCAACGAAGGCGCGATCGACGCCATCCGCGCCGGACCGCTGAACAACTGCAGCAGGGGCTGGCTTTGGCCGCCCAGAAAGCCGGTCAGAGAAATCTGGGGAAAGAACAGCGCCCGCGCAGCGCCAATCTGAGCGTTGGCCGCGATCAAATTGTCCTCGGCTTGACGGATGTCCGGCCGGCGTTCGAGCAGCGATGATGGAAGCCCGGCGGGCAGTTCCGGAGCCGCGGCAATTTGTTCGGTCGCGATTTGCTCCAGGGCGGGTCCGCGTGGAACCTCGGCCGGCGCTTGCGCGAGCAGCAAATTCAGCGCGTCCTGAGTCTGGGCGATGGAGCGCTCCACGCTCGCGATTTGCGCCGTGGTGGTGTAGAGAAACTGCTCGGCCTGGTGCACTTCCAAGCCGTTGGCCGCGCCGCGATCCTTGCGCAGCTGGATCAGGCGCAGATTGTCGAGCGCGATCCCGTTATTCTGCTGCCCGATTTCGAGCTCCAGGTCCAGCTCGCGCAGCGAGAAGTAGGTGGTCATGACATCGGAGATGAGCGAGATGATAACGCCATGCCGTGCTTCCTCCGACGCCAGATATTGGGCTTTCGCCGCTTCACTTAGCCGCCGCAACCGCCCAAATAAATCGACCTCCCACGAGAGCTGCAGACCGGCCTGGGTGTAGGCGAAGGCGACAGGCGTCCCCGGCGGAAAGGGGAACGAACCGATGGAAGAGCTGCGCGAAGCCGTGTAGCTGGCCGCTAAATCCAGCGTGGGAAACAGATTGGCGTGCGTGATTCCATATTGTGAGCGAGCCTCGATCACGCGCTCGGCCGCGATCCGGACGTCGAAGTTCTTTTCAAGCGCGGTCGCCACCAATTGTTTCAACGTGGCGTCCTGGAACAAGTCGAACCACTTCTTGTCCGCAATGGATTCCTCGCCATCCGCGGGCGCGCCCGGGAACTGCGTGGGAAGATCCGTCGCGGGGCGATGATAATTCGGCCCCACCAAACAGCCGGATAATCCAAGTGCAAGCGCGACGGGCGCAATGAATCGTCGCATTCTAATCGGTAGCTTCCACGGGTTCTCGCTCCGGCTGCTCGCGCTGTATGCGCTTGTCACGCCGCCGTTCCACGATCGTTTCAACCACGAAATATTGCACCGGAACAAAGAAGATGGCGAGCAACGTGGCCGCCAGCATCCCTCCCAATACGGCCGTTCCAAGCGAACGCCGCGATGCCGCGCCGGCGCCGGTGGCTATGAACAGCGGCACCACGCCCAGGATGAACGCGAAGGATGTCATCAGAATGGGCCGCAGCCGCAGCTTGGCCGCGTGCATCGCGGCTTCTCGCACCGGCATGAGTTCGTGCTCGTGGCTGTCTTTTGCGAACTCCACGATCAAAATCGCGTTCTTCGCCGCCAGTCCAATCAGCGTCACAATGCCGATCTGGGTGTAAACATCGTAGGGTAAAACGCGCAGATAGACGGCCAGCAGCGCGCCGAACAGTCCCAACGGAAGGGACAGCAACACCGCCAAAGGGATCGACCAGCTTTCGTACAAGGCCGCCAGGCAAAGGAAGACCAGGACCGCGGCGAACCCGAAGATCACGCCCTCGTGTCCTTGCGCCAGTTTCTGTTGATAGGTGGTGCCGGTCCATTCGTAGCCGTAGCCGGCGGGCAGCGTTTGCGCCGCAACCTTCTCCATCACATCGATGGCCTGGCCCGAGCTCACGCCTGGGGCCGGCGCGCCCAAAATCTGGATCGCGCGATAACGGTTGTAGCGGAATACAACCTCCGGCCCACTGGTAGGTTTGATGGATGCCAGGGTGCCCAGCGGCACCATGTTGCCATTCACGCTACGCACATAGAAACGATCGATATCGGATGGCTGATTCCGAAACTCGGGAGCGGCTTGAATCAGCACCTGCCAGGTGTGGCTGAAACGGTTGAAGTCGTTCACGTAGAGTCCGCCCAGAAATGTTTGCAGCGTGTTGTAGGCGTCCGTCACAGGCACGCCCATGGTTTGCAGCTTATCCAGATCCATGTTGATGCTGTAGGACGGAACGCTGGACCGAAACGTGTTCACCGCGGTGCCGATTTCAGGGTGCTTGCGCGCCGCATCCACCAGCGCATCGCCTACCTGGCTGAGCTGATCAAACTCGCCACCGCCGCGGTCTTCCAGCATGAGCTGGAATCCTCCCGTGTTACTCAAGCCGAGAATGGGCGGAAAACCAAACACAGTGGTAAATGCTTCGGGAACGTCCGCCGATGCGTGCTGGGCGCGAGCGAGAATCGCGTTCAGTTGCAGGTCTTTCGTCTTGCGATCCTCCCAGGGAGTGGTGATGACTACAATGGTGGCAACGTTGGAGGCATTGGTCTGCGTAGTGAAATCGGTGCCGCCAATGACGAACCACGACTCGATGCCCTTCACCTTCGCAAGACGTTGCTCGATCTTCGCTACCGCGGCGTCCGTGCGGTCGATGGACGCCCCATCGGGCAGCCGTACGGGCATGAAGAACGCGGCTTGGTCTTCATCCGGTAGGAACCCGGCCGGAAGTATCTTGAACAGCCAGGCGCCCGCCAACCAAAAAAACGCGAGCGCTACCATGGTGAAGGCGCAGCGCCGAATCAGGAAACCCACGCCCGCCAGGTACCGATTGGTGGCCCACTCAAATCCACGATTGAAGCCCCCGAACAAAAAGGCCAAGGGGCCGCGCGATTTCTTGTGCGGCTTGAGCAGCAGCGAACTGAGAGCGGGACTGAGAGACAGGGCGCTGAAAGCCGACAGCAGCACCGAAGCTGCGATCGTCAGCGCGAACTGCCGGTAGATCTGGCCGCTGATACCGCCCAAAAATGCAACGGGAATGAATACCGCCGCCAAAATGCAGGCGATTGCGACCACCGGCGCGGATACTTGCTGCATGGCCCGCAACGTCGCTTCGCGAGGCAGCATACCATTGTCGATATTGCGCTGCACCGCTTCCACAACCACAATGGCGTCATCCACCACGATGCCGATAGAGAGCACCAGGCCGAACATACTGGTGATGTTGATCGAAAATCCCAACAGCGGGAACAGCGCGATCGCGCCAATGACGGCCACCGGCACGGTGAGTAGCGGAATCAAAGTCGCGCGCCAGTTTTGCAGGAAAATGAAGACCACCAGGATCACTAATCCCACGGCCGCCAGCAGCGTGAAGATCACATCCTCAATCGAAGCGCGCACGAAACGCGTCGAATCGTAGGAGACCACGTAGTCGATGCCCGCTGGGAAATTTTTCTTGGCCTGCTTCATGAACGCGTTGATCTGGTTGGAAGTTTCCACCGCGTTCGCGCCCGGCGACAGGAACGCGATCACATTGCAGGACGGCTTGCCATTCAGCCGGCTGAAGGCATTGTAGGTGAACGCGCCGAGTTGAACCGTGCCGATATCGCGAATGCGCAGCAGGGAAGCGTCGGGTTGCGCCCGCAGCACGATATCGCCGAATTGTTCGGGACTCACCAGGCGGCCGGGCGCGGTCACCGCGTACTGGAAGGCGGTTCCGTTGGGAGACGGAGCCTGTCCCAGCGCGCCCGCGGGATTCTGCCGGTTCTGCGCGCTGATGGCGTCGTTGATGTCGGTGGCCGTCAGACCGAGCTTGGTCATTTTATCGGGATCCACCCACACGCGCATCGAGTAAACTTCTTGCGAGGAGAGCCGTGAATCGCCCACGCCCGGCAGACTTCCAATTTGATTCAGCAGATTGATCTGCGCGTAATTGGTCAGGAACAGCGAGTCATAGCGGTTGTCGGGCGAAATCAGGCCCACTACCATGAGAAACGCGCTGGATACTTTCTTCACCACTACGCCTTGGCGCTGCACTTCCGGAGGCAGCCGCGGCAGCGCAATATTCACCTTGTTCTGCGTCTGGACGGTGGCCGTGTCGGGATTGGTGCCCAATTGAAAAGTCACGTTGATCGTGATGCTGCCGTTGTTGGCGCTGCTCGACAGGAAGTACATCATCCCGTCCAGACCGGCCAGTTGCTCTTCAATGGGCTGCGCCACGGTCTTTTCGAGATCGATGGAATTGCCGCCTAAATAGCTGGCCGTGATTTGCACCACCGGCGGAACAACTTCGGGGAACGCCGCGATCGGAAGATTCGGAATGGCCACGATGCCAAGCAGCACGATCACCACCGCGATCACGATGGCAAATACCGGACGATCGATAAAAAATCGAGCCATGACGATTTACCCGCCTGCGCCGGTTCGCGCGCGTGACGAAGCGTGCCACGGCGTGGGTGCCACGCGTGCTCCGGGCCGCACCTTGAGCTGGCCTTCGACAATCACCCGGTCGCCCGGTTTCAGGCCTTGTTGGACTATCCAATCCTCGCCCACGCGCTCGTCCGTGGTGATAGCGCGCAGTTCAACGATGTTCGAAGCATTTACCGTGAACACGGTCTGCTCGCTCTGTAGCTGCTGAATGGCGCGTTGCGGCACCAGGATGACGTTGCGCCGCAATTCTGTTTCGACGCGCACTTTGCCGAACTGCCCGGGCAGCAGGGTGTGTTGCGGATTGGGAAAGCTGGCCTGCAACTCGAGCGTGCCGGTCTTCGGATCCACTTGATTGAGAGTATTCTCAATGCGGCCCTTCTGTGGAAATTCGGAAGCGTCCGCCAGGATCAACGCCAGTGGGGACTGCAGCAGCGTGGGATTCTTCTTCAACGAAAGGTAACGCGACTCGGTCACTTTGAATCGCACCCAGATCGGGTCCAGCGGGACAATGGTGGTCAGCGGCTGCGGCGCATTGGCCGTCACCAGCCCACCCACCGGTACTAGCGTATCGCCGATCAATCCGCCAATCGGAGCGCGAATGGTTGCGTATTCCAAGTTCAGCTCTGCGGTCCGCAATGCGGCCTTTTGGGCGTCCACTCTCCCCGCCGTCGAGGAAATCTGCGTCTCGGTGGAAAGCCGGGTCTGATCGACGTTGGCCTGTGCCGCTCGCACGTTTGCTTCGCCGGAGCGCAACGCGGCAACTGCGGTGTCCAGCTCCTGTTGCGCGGCCGCTTCACTCTTCACCAGCGGCATCAGACGCTCGTTATCCTGCTGCGCCTTGACGAGGTTGGCTTGCATAACCGCGAGGTTCGCCTCGGCCTGCAACAAAGCCACCTGCTTCCGGGCGAATTCCAGATCCGCTTCGCTTTGCGAGAGATTGCCCTTGGCTTGGGCCACCGCGGCCTCGTAGGGGCGCAGATCCAAAACGTACAAAACGTCGCCCGCGTGTACTTCCTGTCCGGGATGAAAAAGCCACTTGTCGATATAGCCGTCCACCCGGCCCCGCACCTCCACCGTATTCCGCGCATAGGTCTGGGCCGGATATTCCGACATCACCGGCACGTCCGCGGCATCCACTTGTTTCACCACCACCTCAGGCGGCGGGGGTTGAGGCGCGCGCTGGCTCTGAGCGGCTGAATTGCAACCGGATAGCGCCATACAGCAGGCCACCGCGGCGATGACTAAAAGAAGCCTGGAATGAAGGATACGATCACCAACCATGAACAGCCTTAGGCCTAAAACGTTTTAGATGCAACCGGGCTCGCCAGAGACGCAGCTCTCTGCAGTGGGAACATCTCTATTCTAACAGTCATGTAGAATGAAGCCCGCGTCGGTACGCGATTCGGAGGCGAAGCTGAACTAGGGTTGTGGCTCTTGGGGCTTAATGGCCAGACGGTTCTCGAGAATCCGGATCAGGTTCTGCAATTCGCCGTTGCGCGCGCGCTCCTTGCGGAGCTCTTCATTCAGGTCGCGCACCTTCCTTTGAGCCGCGTCGTCCTCGCCGCCCCGTAGGAGTTCGGGCGGTTGAGTCGCCGCGCTGGATGCGCCCCCTCTGGGCGTTGCCGTGCTGGACGGGGGAGCGATCAGCCGCGCGGTCTCATGAACCGGAGCTCCGCGTGTCGGATAAACCGTCAACTCGAACCCGACGTCATTCGACCTTGGGACATAGCTCATCTTGCCGCTGTGTAGTTGATCGCTTGTACACGAAACTTGGGAGGCCCCGCCGCTGTCCGTGATATCGATCTCGCCGTGATCGGAATCGCGAATGGCCTTCGAATTCGGGTCCCACTCAAGTTGCACGATTCCAGCGCTACTGGAGGCAATGCGAAACGCCATCGGACCAATCGTCGCCGGCTGCTGCCGGTGATACAGCGACCATGCAGCCAGCCCTAGCGCCAGAGCAATCGGTATCGCCCAAAGCCAGCGCTCGCGCGTAGGTAGAGGCTCGTCTGTGTTGAAGGTCGGAACAGCGGGATCCGGAGCGCTGAACCGCGGAGCGGCAACGCTTGGAGCGGTAAACTGCGGACCCGGAAAGCTACGAGGCAGGCGGCGCGATTCAGAAGCCCTGATTTCTCGGGACGCGGGGGCCCGGTCGCCAAATTGGGATGGCGCTGCCTGGGCTGGCGGAGCCTCCGGTAGCGGAATCTGGGCCGATGGAGCCGGGGCTGCTGGAACCTGGGTTGATGGAGCCTGGGTTGATGGAGCCTGGGTTGATCGAGCTTGGACGGCTGGCTCCAGGACAAAGGTTTGGTAACTTGCCTCTGCTCGCACGTTGCCGTCTGCTTCCCGTACGAAGAAGCCCGCCTCGGCGCGGCCGCCTTCGGTCGGATGAAGCACTAGGGTGACCTGCGCTGACTCCGGGAAAAAGCCGGCGTGAACTTCAACATCGGATGAATTCATGGCGACCGTGCCGCCCGGATGCGACACAAACCACCCGACCGGCCGGAGATCCTTCAACTCCGGATTTGCCCGCGCCACTTCCAGTTGCACAGCCAGGTTCATGCGGTCGCGATGCGACAGGCGCAGTATCTCTCCGTCAGCGTATTCGGAAGCTATCGGACGCCAGGTGAGAATCCGAATCACGCCTGGGCGCTGCGTGCCAAACATCACGCCCGCCACCTCCGCGCCTCCATGAGAGAGCTGCAACAGCTCGTTGCAAGCGTAGGCCCGGATTTCGTCCATGACCTCGAGCGGATATTCAACAGTCAATGCTACCCTCGGGGCCTTCCACGAGGCGAATCCGAAGTCACCCATCGTTGCCATAGTGCGCGTCATCGTTCTTGCCTTTGCCGGTGTCATAAACAAATACCCCTGGCGTAACCATCCGTATGGAAGTGGCCGAGGTGTCTTCGTCGTCGTCCTCCGGCACTTCGTGCAAGTGATAATAATACGTGATTGCACCCATGGCAATCCCGAACAGCAGGATGCAGGCGAACCAGGCGATGGTACGCCGCGTCCAAACCTGGCTCTGTTCAACGATGCCCGCGGTGAACCTCACACAACACCACGCCAGGCCGAAAACACATGCTAACTTGATGTACCAGGGCATCAAATCCAAGTGACCTTGCCCCCCTATTTCGCTCCATACGTTCAGAATTGCAATCAATGCGACTAGAAATTCGAAGGCATAGGCCAGACGCAGCCAGACCGGGACCGGCCCTTCCCCCGTCGCCTCCGGAAGGGGCGTTTCCGCCGACAACAGCTCCGCGGTCAGCTCCGCGAGGGGTTCCTCCGTCTTCGCAAGATCGAGCGGCTCGTTCACTTCACTTCTCACCGTATCACGTTCTTTTTCCCCTCACTATTTTCCTCAGCGCTTTTCTTCTTTTTCAGTTGCAGCCCATGCTGGGCCGTTTCATCCTGCCCTGGTTCGGTGGCGGACCAGCCGTGTGGACCGGTTGCCTGCTGTTCTTCCAGACCTTCCTGCTGGCGGGTTACGCCTATGCGCATTGGTTAGGAACCAGGTCCGACGTCCGTTGGCAAGTGCGCGTGCATGTCACATTACTGGCGGCATCGCTACTGTTCCTTCCGATTGCGCCGCGAGCTGAGCTGTGGAAGCCAGGTGGAAGCGGCGATCCCCTGCTACATATCGTAATTCTTCTTACTGTCACCGTGGGCGGCCCGTATGCGCTGTTGTCCTCAACGGCTCCGCTGCTACAACGCTGGTTCACGCTGGGGGAGGGCGGGAAATCGCCCTGGCGCCTGTATGCGCTGTCGAATTTCGGATCGTTTCTGGCCCTGCTGAGCTATCCGTTCGCCATCGAGCCATTTCTAAGATTGCGCACGCAAGGTTGGATCTGGTCGGCGGCCTATGTGCTGTTCGCGGCGGCGTGCGCGCTGGCGGCTTGGCCGGTAGGCTCGACACCGCAGGTTGCACCGTCCCCGGCCGCCGAAGCCGTCGCGGCGGTAGCGCCAAACGTCGCGACCATGCTCTTCTGGCTCGGGCTTTCCGCTTGCGGATCCATCGTATTGGTGGCCACTACCAATCAGATCTCGGAAGATATCGCGGTGAGTCCTTTTCTGTGGGTGGCGGCGCTCGCGATTTACCTGCTCACGTTCGTGCTGGCATTCGAGAGCGACCGGTTCTATCGGCGGACGCAGTTCGCCATCGCCGGCGGAATTGCCGCTCCGGTGGCTTGCATGCTGCAAGCCGCTTCGATTGGTATTTCGTTGCGGCTGCAACTGGCTCTTTATCTGCTGGCTGAATTCGTCGTTTGCATGCTTTGCAATGGGGAACTGGCGCGCTCGCGGCCGTCACCGCGCGATCTTACGAAGTTCTATTTGACCATCGCCGCCGGCGGGGCGCTGGGTGGCGCCTTTGTGGCATTGCTGGCGCCGCGCGTGTTCGCCCAATTCAGCGAGTACCCGATCGGTATGGCTGGCGCGTGTCTGCTAGGTTTCGTGGGATGGCTGCGTACGGGAGCGCTTTCCCAGTGGACCAGCCGCAATCTGGCGGTGCGAGTGCCGCTGATGGCCTTGTTGATCGGCGGCTTGACGGCGCTGGTGGCGACGGCTTCGGGCGGCAAGCAAGGCGCGCTAGCGAGCGCGCGCAATTTTTACGGAATCCTGCGCGTGACGGAGAGCCAGGACCGGAATGGCGCCTATCGCGAGCTGCAACATGGCCGCACGCTGCACGGAATGGAATACCTGGAGACTTCGAAACGCGACTGGCCGACTGCCTACTATGGGCCGCACAGCGGCATAGCGACGGCGCTCAAAGCACTTGATCAACCGAACAGACGTATCGCCGTGGTTGGCCTCGGCACTGGCACCTTAGCGGCGTGGGGCCGCGCCGGCGATTCAATCCGCTTCTACGAAATCAATCCGGATGTGGAGCCGATCGCGCGCTCCTGGTTCCGGTTCCTGCGGGATTCCAAAGCCCGGACCGAGGTGGTGCTGGGAGACGCGCGCGTGCAGCTCGGGCGCGAACTCGCCGCCGGACAATCGCAGGACTTCGATCTGATCGCGGTGGATGCGTTTTCGGGCGACTCGATACCGATGCATTTGCTCACTGCCGAATGCGCCGACATCTACCGGCGGCGTCTCAAACCCGGAGGCGTGCTCGCGCTGCACATTTCCAATCGGGTTCTGGATCTGGATCCAGTGGCGCGCGGCGTGGCGCTGCATCTGGGCTGGAGCGCGGTCGAGATTGTTTCAAAGGACGATCCGGAAACCGGCGAGAGCAGCTCGACGTGGGTTCTCATCAGTGAGCGGCCCGGGCTGTGGCAGAAGTCGTCCGCGTGGAGCAATCGCGCGCCGATTATCTGGACCGACGATTTCGCGAGTTTGTGGCAAGTGTTGAAATTCTGAAGTTACTATCGCTTGCTCACGCGCGCGGTTCGGTAAGAGTCTTGTCCTTGGCGTAGCAGATTGGATCGAGCCGGCACTCGGCGCATTTGGGCTTACGCGCGATGCACAGCGCACGGCCGTGATAGATGAGCTGCAGCGGAAAGTCGAACCATTTTTCCCGCGGAATGATCTTCATCAAGTCTTGTTCTATCTTCACCGGATGAATGTTCCTGGTCAGGTCGAGCCGGAGCGCGTTGCGTTGCACGTGTGTGTCTACGACTATGCCTTCATGCACCTGGTAGCAACCGCCCAGCACGACGTTGGCGGTCTTTCGCGCAGCGCCTGGAATGGTCAGCATCTCATCCATGGTTTTGGGTACCTGGCCGCCAAAATCCGCGATGATCTTGCGGGCGGCGCCGATCAACGATTTGGCCTTGTTGTTAAAAAAACCGGTGGATCGAATATCGTTGCCGAGTTCGGCTGCGTTGGCGGCCGCGAAGTCGGCTATTACCGGATATTTCCTGAACAGGCCGGGTGTCACTTCATTGACGCGCTTGTCGGTGCATTGCGCCGAAAGAATGGTAGCCACCAGTAGTTCCCAACAATTGTGATGGAGCAGCGGAACGGCCGGCTTGGGATACATCTGGTCCAGCAGTTTGAGGATCTGACGCACGCGAGCGGCCCGCGCGGCCGCGGTCTTGGGGCGGGGAACCAGCTTGGGCGGCGTCGCTTTTGGAGTCACGCCGCTATGATCGCAAATTTTATTGGCGGGCCACCAGAATTTCGGTTCGCAGGGACTGCCAGTCTGGAATAGACGCGGTGTTGAGACCCGTATCCAGGTCCGTCCGAATTTCTTTCGACTGGTTGGGGCCAAGCGATGGAACAATACTGGAAACGCGAAGGAGCGGCGCGCCCGCCGGCGAATCGGCCGGATGCAGCGCAATGTGAATATTCAAGCCGGTGAGTTCGCTCGCCGAATGATTGATGACGATGTATTGAAGCTGCGGCTTCCGGTTAGGCATCGTCACCACCCGCACGCCGGCTACTTCGACAAACCTGGCGCCCGGATGTTCTTCCACCACCGGAATGGGCGGCGCGGTAGCGCGAGCCCTGGTGCGCGTTGGTTCGGAAGCGGCGGAAGCCGTCTTTGCGTTCCGATTGTCGGTTACGTATTGGAGCAGGCTGCCTCCGCCTAGAAATAAAGCCAGGGCCACCAGGAGGCTGAGTATCCAAGCGGGGGCAGAAGCGCGCTTCCGCGCCGGCCGGCTCCGGCTTCGGTTTTCAGTGAATCGCTGCAGCTGCGGTGGAAGGCAGGGACCAGCCAGCGTGGGAGGCTGCGGCGCGGTGGTGAGCATCGCGGACGCGCTTCCAGGCGCTCTGGCGGTAAGAACAATCCTCGGCAAGCGCATCCATTGCTCGGCGGGTGGCGCGGGCGCCGCGACGATCTCCCCGGCCCCGCACAATAGCGAAACCGCGGGCTGTTCCTGAAACGACGACCGAATGGCCTGGATCGCGGCCCGTTCCAGTTCAACGAGCGATGCGCCGGCAAGTTCGAGCTTGGAAGAAATGAAGGCCAGTCTGCCCGGCTTCGACTCGACGGGCGCCGCGCTGGTTCCATTGCGGCGCGAAAGCTCCGGTGGCCGTAGTCTGACGGGTGGTGCAAAATCCGCCAGGGCGAGCCCGCCGGTCAGGACGCCCGTGGACGCCGGGCGAACGAAGGCGACCGAGCGCCTGCGCGATGGGGCCGGTTCCACGTACTGCCCCCGCGCTGCCGGCGGATTGGAATTGGCGGCCTGAAAAGCGATGGCGCGCGCCGGCGCAAGTGCGGCGAGCTTTAGACCAAGCTCCGGTTGAGGTGCTCTTGCAGAAACCAGGGCGGGCTTAGCGAGAACAGCCGGCAGCGGCGCCAGGGCGGGCTTGGCCGCTTCCGCAATCCCGGGGCGCGCTGGATTGGGCGGCGCGGATTGGAAGCTCTGAGCGAGCGATACGATCTCCGCCGTTGTGCAGGTGGGGCATTCCCTGATTGCCGGTGAGCACTCGTGCCCGCACTCAGGACAAATCCAGTACAGCATACATATCCACTGTAGGACCAAAGTGCTTTCCAATCTGTCGGTGAGTCACCCTACCTTCCCTTAAGACGGGCCTTATCTTGCGAGTTCTTATACTGAAATGGTTTGGACTTCGTCCGCCACACTTCCATAAAGCCCCGCACCGTCGGAATTCTGGCCGGAAGCTTCAATCCGCCGACCATCGCGCATCTCGAACTGGCGCAAGCCGCTAGCCGCCTGGTGGAGGCGCTGATTTGCGTGGTGCCGCGGGCATTTCCGCACAAGGATTACTCGGGCGCGACGCTCGAGCAGCGCGTCGAGATGCTGGAATCGGCCGGACTCGAAATTCCTTACGCAATCGCTGTGACTGATCGGGGATTGTTCGTCGATATTGGGCGGGAGTGCCGCGAGCTTTATGGTCCCGAGGCGCGTCTGGCATTTGTGTGCGGGCGCGATGCCGCCGAGCGGATTCTTACCTGGGATTACGGCCGGCCGGGCGTGGTGGAGGAAATGCTGCGCGAATTTGAGCTGCTGGTGGCTCCGCGCGGGGGGCATTTCGCGCCACCGGCGGAGTATCGGGATCGGATTCACGCGCTACAGGTGGGGCCGGGACACGAAGAGGTGTCGTCCACCGCGGTGCGTGAACGGATTGCGCGCGGAGAGCCGTGGGAGCACCTGGTGCCGGAGCGAATTCGCGAGCGTGTTAGAGAAATCTACTCGTGAAGTGGGGTGGGCTTTACTCGTGTAAAGACGTATCGAGAAACGCCCGCAGCCGATGGCTGCGGCTGGGATGCCGCAACTTGCGCAACGCCTTGGCTTCGATCTGGCGGATGCGCTCGCGCGTAACGGCAAAGTGCTGGCCGACTTCTTCGAGCGTATGCTCGCTGCCATCCTGAAGGCCGAAGCGCATCTTGATAATTTTCTCTTCGCGCGGGCTCAGGGTCTTCAGCACTTCAGCGGTCTGCTCGCGCAGGTTGAGGTTGATGACGGCTTCCGAGGGCGAAACCACGCGGCGGTCCACGATGAAATCGCCCAAGTGCGACTCTTCCTCTTCACCAACCGGTGTTTCGAGCGAAATAGGCTCCTGAGCGATGCGCAGAACCTTACGAACTTTGCCCACCGGAAGCTCCATTTTTACAGAAAGCTCCTCGGTGGTGGGTTCGCGGCCGAGCTCCTGCTGGAGCTGGCGCTGGGTTCGCACCAGCTTATTAATCGTCTCGATCATGTGCACCGGGATGCGGATGGTGCGGGCCTGGTCGGCGATGGCGCGAGTGATGGCCTGCCGCACCCACCAGGTGGCGTAGGTGGAAAATTTGTAGCCGCGGCGGTAATCGAACTTGTCGACCGCCTTCATCAGGCCGATGTTGCCTTCCTGGATCAGATCGAGAAACTGCAAGCCGCGATTGGTATAGCGCTTGGCGATGGACACCACCAGGCGCAGGTTGGCTTCGATGAGCTGTTTCTTGGCGGTTTCGGCTTCCAGTTCGCCTCGCTCGACGATATGCAGCGTACGCCTGAGCTCGCTGGCGCTGGCGCCGCATTCTTCTTCCACCTGCTGGATGCGCTGGCCGCACTGGCGCAGCTCTTTGCGCAGATCGCGCGAGGTCTGGCCATGCGATGGTTCTTCCAGCTTCCGCTGGAGCTTGGCGATATCGCGTTCGAGCGGTTTCAGCTCGTCCACCGCGCAGCGCAGCCGTCCAGCCAGGCTGCGGCGGACCGAGGTGCTGAATTGGACGTTGCGAATGATGCGCGAAATCTGGACCATGTTGCGCGCCAAGCCGTAGCGCAGACCGCGGTGCTGCTTGGGCTTCATCTGGCGCGAGACGGCTTGCAGCTTCTGGCGGAACTGCTGGCTCTTTTTGTAGTACTTCTCGATCTCAGAAATTTGAGCGAGCAGATCGTTCAATTGGGTGCTGAAATCTTCGTCGGTGATGACGAACTCGGGCAGCACCAGGACATCGCGCACGGAAGTGACGCCGCGCTGCAGATCCTCGCCCAGCTGGATGATCTCGCGGATAACCAGCGGCGAGCGGGAGAGCGCTTTGCGAACCGCCCATTGGCCGCGTTCGTTGCGCTTGGCCAGCTCGATTTCGCCCTCGCGGGTGAGCAAGGGAACGGTGCCCATCTCGCGCAGGTACATGCGGACCGGATCGTTGGTTTTATCGCCCACGTCCTGGGCGAGTTCCAGGTCACCGAAATCGTCGGGCTCGTCCTTGGACGATTTCTCGAAGTCGAGCTTGGGCTCCTCCAGGATTTCGACGCCGGCGTTATCGAGGTCGGTAAGCAGGTCCTCAAATTCGCGCCCGGACGTGAAGTCCTCGGTGAGCAACTCGTTCACTTCGTCGTACAGAACGAACCCCTTTTCTTTGCCCGAGTCCATGAGATTTTTTAGCCGTCCGTACTTGTCATCCGTAGCCACTGGCGCCCCGCTTACCAGCGATATTCAGCTCTGATTCCATTTAGTGTACAACATCGTGCCGTAGTTCTCGGTTCTGTTTCCGTTGCTCGTCGATTTGTGTAACGCGCGCGGTGAGCCGCAAAGCTTCTTGAATGTTGCCCGCTCTTTCGGCGGCCTTGACTTGTGCCCGAAGAGCGGCGAGTTCCGCTTGCGGGTCTTGTGATTTGAGGCTCCGCAAACAAGCCAGCGCCTGTTCAGCGGCCTTCTCCTCCTCCAGTATTTCATCGGCAAATACGACCGACGACAATAGGTCCCGATCGGCGTCGGAAAGCCGGCCTTCGAGGTCAGCCAGGCGGAAGGGAGCCCCGTCGGAATGCATTGCAAACAGGGCCTTAAAGACGTTACGGGCCACGAAGCGGTCGACCGGCGGCAGATCGCGCAATTCCGGGATCGCACGTGACCGGGCAGCTTCGCTCGCCATGAGCGAGTGCAGCAAGAGCCGCTCGATGGGGGGAACCTCCGGACGGCGCTGGGTATTGGAAGGTGGCTTGATGCCCTGGCTAAAATGTTCGCGCACCAGTCTTTCGTCCACGCCGAGATAGCCGGCTACGTCGTTGGCGACCGCAAAGCGCTCCAGCCGGTCGGCGATGCGCTGGATGGCGGGCGCGATGAATTTGAACGCCTGCATTCGCCCGTCGACGGTTTGCATGTCGAATTTGCCGCGCGCGCGATCGGCCAGCCAGTGGAAATAGGCCGGCGCCTGTTCCAGGCGTTGGCGGTAGGCTTCGGCGCCGGAGGTTTTGACGTATTCGTCGGGATCGAGATCGCCGCCCAGCTCAAGCACTCGCACGCGCAGGTTTTCGTCAAGGAGCATTTGAATGGACTTCTCGGTGGCCTTGGCGCCGGCGGTGTCGGGATCGAAATTCACAACGATGCTCTCGGCGTGACGCTTCATCGCGCGCACCTGCGTGTTGGTGAGCGCGGTGCCGCAGCTTGCGACGACGTTATGAACCCCGGCGGAATAGACGCCTATGACATCCATGTAGCCTTCGACCAGCACCGAATAATCCGCTTTGCGGATGGCGTCCTTGGCGCGATGCAGGTTGTAAAGCACGTAGCTTTTGCGATACAGCGGCGTTTCGCGCGAGTTCAGGTACTTCGGCTCATCGCCGGGCCGGAGGGCCCGGCCTCCGAAACCGATCACTTTGCCGGACTCATTGTGGATTGGAAACATCAGGCGGCCACGAAAATAATCGTAGAAGCCGGAGCCTTCCTGGCGTTTTACAACGAGACCCGACTGCTCGAGTTGCTCGGGTGCGAAGCGCGATTCCAATTGACGTACCAATTGACTGCCGGAAGCGTCGGAAAGCCCGAGGCCGAACTCGGTGCTCTGTTCCGGCGGGACGCCGCGTCCTTGGAGATACTGGCGGGCCTGCGCGCCGGCCGGGCCTTGCAGGTTGCTTTGGAACACGCGAGCGGCGATCTCGTGCATCTCCGTCAGCGCGCCGCGCAGTTTTGAATCGGGGTCCGAGTAATCGCGCTTGGGCATTGCGATGCCGTTGCGCTCGGCGACCAGCTTGAGCGCTTCAAAGAAGCTGATGCGCTCGATTTCCATGACGAACTGGAGCAGATCGCCACCCAGGCCGCAGCCGAAGCACCTGTAGCGCTGCATGGCGGCGTTGACGTTGAAGGATGGCGTTTTCTCGGTGTGAAACGGGCACAGGCCCAGGTATCGGCCGGTGCTGCCGCTGCGCTTGAGGCGCACATATTGTTCGATAGTTTTGACGATGTCGACGGACGATTTGACTTGCTCGGCGAAATCCATGTTCGTGGTGAACTGCCGTTACCTGAAAACTGTTGCTCCTATAGGTAACACACCGGGTGGATGGTTGTTCGTTGTTGGTTATTGGTTGTTGGTTTCCTGTTACCACGGGCGGTCGCGGGACATCTTACGATTATGAGCCCAGAGGCGTCGACGGAAAACGGCACGTCCGTAATGGATGCGTTGTTTGGACAACTGTTGAGACGAGGCGTCCAATATTTTCTGCCCTTTTGTCACCTTGAGATTGTCGGACGAGATCCAGACTCAACGCCGGAGTTCGTCTTCCATGGGACCAATGGAGACGGCTTGAACTTCGGATGGCTGGGAAATCGGTACGCGCTTACCAACGAAAGACCATTCAGCGATCACGAAAAGACGATGCTTCGAAGCATCGGCAAGTTCCTTTCCAGACGGTACAGGGTTCTGTTTGACAGCGAGGTTGCCGCGCAAAATCTGGCGATCTTCGCCGGGCTGCCCGAAGACCGCTACGTTTCCGCGTTTCTGGATGGAAGCGTCTTCGATGAGGCCGGGAGCGGGGCCACGCCCGATCGAATTTCCATGGCGATCGAGGTGCTGCGAATCAGCGCGCTTAGCTCGTACGAAGACAAACGAATCTCGACGGGCGCCATGTTGTTCGGATCGCTGCCGGATGCCTGCCACTCGTTGCCGCCACAGCCGGAGGGTGCGCTTCCCTACTCGAGCGAGCTGACCGCGATTCGCAGCTTCCACCGCATCTGCGATGGCTTGCGAACCCTGGCGCTGGTGGACAGGAGCGGACTAATGGTTGAGCTGGTGGACGTGCAGGAGTGGGCGCAGCCTTACAGCGCGATCGAGCTTCCGGTTCCCAGCGCGCGCCGCTATCGCACGCATTGCCAGGCGACGCTCTGCGGCGGCCACCAGTGTCTGGTACTTACGCCGAACGGCGAGATCAAAATTTTCGGCGATGGGGTTCAGCTTTTCAGTTTTCTCGACGGACGTTGGCACCTGACTGACGCGGTGGCGAAGTATGAAGCTTGGGAGCGAGCGATCGGAAGCCGGGGCCTTTCATCGCGGCTGTTTTCCGCCGCGCTCAATCTCGCTGAACAGCGGCGCGGAGGGATGTTCGTGGTTCTCGAGGATGCAAACAAAGTCCGGCACCTGGTGAGCGGACTGGATCTGCTGGAAAGCGACCGGCCGGAGAGAACAGGCGCCAAAAGCCAACTCCATTACCTGCTGCGCAGACAAGTGGTCACCGGGCTTTCGCCGGTGGTGCTGGAAAGCATCGCGCAGATCGACGGTAGCGTCGTGCTGGATCGCGATTCAAACCTGCTGGCGTTTGGCGCGATCCTGCGTCACCTGCTCCCGATGGCTCAAGATGAAGAAATCGGGGAAGGTGGCCGTACCGCGGCGGCCATCAGCGCCTCACAGTTCGGCCATGTGTTGATGGTGAGCGAAGGTGGCCAATGTTCGTTTTATCAGAACGGTCATTGTATCTGGACGCTGTGAAACCGTCGGGCCGGACGCGCGACTGCGCTTCCGCGCGTGGCCGCTCCGGCGCCGTGGTTGTTGGTGATTGGTTGTTGGTGGTTGGTTGTTGATGATCGGGAGTTGGCCGGCGGTCAGGTGGCGCATCTGGGGGTGTTTTGTGTTGGGTCGCGTCTTTTTTCGCGGCAATTTTTACCGATTCCCGGGGCCGCGAGGGCGAGGCGGAAAACCGCCCGCTTTGGTTCGAGCGTAGCAGCAGCGAGTGGAGGCAGCCAGGGTCTGGATGGCAAGTGGTTGGATTTGTGGAATAAGGAAATTGCGGAGGACGGTGATCAGGGCTTGCGGCCGAAACGATCCGATCGAATGCGGATCGCAAACGAGCGATCATCGAGGGCTTTCGTGTCCTTAACCCGGAGGCCGGATAGTAATCGCGGACATCCGTGCCACAAAGATCTACGCAGACGCCTTGCGGGCGCTCGGTGCGTCGAATGTGGAACGCCGCCGGCTGGGGTGGAGATTCTGGTGGGGCAACCCGTTCGCCGGCACGACCCTCCTCACCGCTTCAAAAGCGCCGTCCTAAGTGGAGCGCGTCGCACGCATGCGGCTATCCCAGCGGGCCTACCGCGCTAGCGGTCAACAGTTTTGAATGCCCCGATGGCTCTTGAGTGAATCAGCGAGTTAGTCATGGTATCCTACGCTTTCAGTTTGGGACCGCCCCGCTTTGCGAGCGCGTTCTCTCTACTCTCATTCACACTGAGACCAATACATGAAGCTCACGTGGACCAAGACCGACGAGGCACCCGCGCTCGCGTCGTACGCGCTGCTGCCCATCCTAGGAGCGTACTTCAAGGGGACAGGGGTGGAGATCGAAACGGCTGACATCTCGCTCGCTGGACGTGTTATCGCCAACTTCCCTGAGTGCCTTCGGAACGACCAGAAGATTCCCGACGAGTTGACCCGGCTGGGGGAACTGGCGAAGACACCAGAGGCCAACATCATCAAGCTCCCCAACATCAGCGCCTCGATTCCGCAACTCCGGGAAGCGATTGCGGAACTTCGCGGAAAGGGCTACAACATTCCCGACTATCCCGAGGCGCCGTCGACGGAAGAGGAGCGTACGCTCCAGGCCCGCTTTGCCGTGGTCTTGGGCTCGGCGGTGAACCCCGTATTGCGCGAAGGCAATTCGGACCGTCGTGCTTCGAAGTCGGTGAAAGCGTTCGCGCAGAAGCATCCACACAGGATGATGAAGAACTGGCCGCAATCCGGTTCAGTTACGCGTGTCGCCCACATGAGTGACAAGGACTTCTACGCCAGCGAAAGATCCATGACAGTGAGCTCCGCAACCAACGTGCGGATCGAATTCGTGGACTCAGCTGGCGCGGTGAAGGTGCTGAAGCAAAGCATCCCGCTGCTCGCGGGCGAAGTCATAGACTGCGCGGTAATGAACGTGGCGGCGCTGCGGAGATTCTATGCGGAGCAGATGGCCGCCGCTAAAGCCGACAACGCGTTGTTGTCGCTGCATCTGAAGTGCACCATGATGAAGATCTCCGATCCGATCATGTTCGGGCACTGTGTGGCTGTGTATTTCGCCGATGCCCTGGAGAAGCATGCCGGCGCGATCCAAAAAATTGGCGCCAACGTCAACAACGGACTGTCCGACGTCCTCGGCAAACTCGGCCAGCTTCCGGCCGCGAAGAAGGCCGAGATCGAGGCCGATATAGCAGCTTGTTACGACCAGGGCCCCGGCTTGGCGATGGTTGATTCGCGGATGGGTAAGACCAACCTGCACGTTAACAGTGACGTGATCATCGACGCATCGATGCCGGTTGTGATCCGAGACGGCGGCAAGATGTGGAACAAAGCGGATGAGCTCGTAGATACTGTGGCCATGATCCCGGACCGGTGCTATGCCACTATCTATCAGGCCGTGATCGAGGACTGCAAGGAGCACGGGCAGTTCGATCCGGCGACCATGGGTAGCGTGTCCAACGTCGGACTCATGGCGCAACAGGCCGAAGAGTATGGTTCGCACGACAAGACGTTTGTCGCGCCCGGCAACGGCACGATTCGCATCGTGGATACCGGCGGCAGGACGCTGCTCGAACAAAGCGTCGAGTCCGGCGATATCTTCCGCGCCTGTCAGACGAAAGACGAGGCCATTCGCGATTGGGTAAAACTCGGCAAGACGCGTGCGCGGGCAACCGGCGCACCGGCGGTGTTCTGGCTCGACCCGGATCGTGGCCACGATGCGCAGATCATTCAGAAGGTGAAAGCCTACTTACCCGAACACGACCTCTCGGGACTTGAAATCAAGATCATGAAGCCGGTCGACGCAATGAAATTCTCGCTGGAGCGAATTCGCCGCGGCGAGGACACCATCTCCGTCACTGGTAACGTGCTGCGTGACTATCTCACCGACCTGTTTCCGATCTTCGAGTTGGGGACAAGCGCCCGCATGCTCTCGATCGTGCCACTGCTCCGAGGGGGTGCATTGTTAGAAACCGGGGCCGGCGGTTCGGCGCCGAAGCACGTGCAGCAGTTCGTGAAGGAAGGGCATCTGCGCTGGGACTCGCTCGGTGAATACTGTGCGCTGGTGCCCGCGCTGGAGCTGATGGCGACAAAAACCGGCAACCCGCGCGCGGCGTTGCTTTCGAAAACGCTGGATGAGGCCATCGGCCAGTATCTCGAAGACGCCCGCTACCCCTCGAGCAAGGTGAACGAGATCGACAACCGCGGCTCGACGTTCTATCTCGCGTTGGCGTGGGCAAAGGCACTCGCCGCCCAGGACGAGGACCGGGAGTTGAAGCAACGCTTCACTCCGGTAGCGGCCGCGCTAGGAGCCAACGCGGGCAAGATTACTCAGGAGTTGTTGGGGGCGCAGGGCAAGCCGGTGGATATCGGGGGATATTATTTCCCTGACGAGGTTAAGTGCGCCGCAGCGATGCGGCCCAGCGTTACGCTGAACGCGATCATAGACGGAATGTAGTGGCTCTTGCGCGCCCGTGCCGGCACGCGACGTTTTCTTGACAACAAGCTGCTTCGACGATCGATCACCTTAGTAATTTGCCGGCGAGCCAGTAATCGACACTGAACTTTCCCGGACCGGAGCAGATCAGCCAGATAAAGAGGAGCACGTACAGCACTTCCGGAAGGTAAAGGAAATCATCGAGCCAGTTAAGAGGCGAAAGTCCTTTAGGCATGGTGGAAAGCGCGTTGGTCAGTACGGCGACAATCATATCGATCAATAAAGCCGCGCAGGCCGGGCTCGAAAGAAGCCCCACGGTTAGCAAGGATCCGCCAATGAACTCAACACCCGACACGAAATAAGCCATCTGGTGGGGAAACGGGACCTTCGCCTTGACGAGCGTTTCGTAAATGGCTTTCGCGCCGCCCGCGGAAAACAATTTGTTCGCCCCGGAGATGGCGAAGAACAGCCCGAGCGAAACGCGTACCAGCAGGATGGCATATTGTTCCAAATCAATGCTACCCAGCAAGGCAAACTGGACCAACCGTTTCCAATCCATGTCTTGTCCCTCCAAATCCGCAAAGGGCGGTGTCGTTGGCGATTTCGCGGCACTCCGGCTTATGTGTCCATCCGCTCGACCCATTGAGCGCGCCATGCGGGAGCCACGAAGGGATCCGCAAAGTACTGTGTTTCCCGCGCAACCTTGTCGCCCCTGAACTCCATGATGCTCACGGTGTAGGACGGCTTGCCGTCGTATGTCAGGATGTATTCGGTGATCCAAAGATCACCGCCGCCGATGATTCGCCGGACGGTAAACCGCTTTTTGCTCGGCTGACTTGCGCGTTGGTTCTGAATATTGCGCCGACCGCGGGTTCGCTCGCCAGACTGCGGGTATTCAAGCACCGCGTCCTCGTGATAGATGCGATGCTCCGTTTCAAAATCGTTGGCATCGGAGGCCGCCCAATGTTGATCCAGCGCGGCACGGATCGCCTGATCTCGTGCTGCATTTGGTTGATCGTTCATCTGGAGCCTTGAAATCCGGGACGATGCGCGTCAGCTATTTGGTGATCCCCACCTGGCTCAGCAGCCAAGCATACTCGAAGGCGGTATCGTGCAGCCGGTCGTACCTCCCACTGGCGCCGCCGTGGCCTGCCGGGTCCATTTTGATCTTAAGAAGCAGGGGATTGGAATCCGTTTTCAAGCTGCGCAGACGCGCCACGTATTTGGCCGGCTCCCAGTACATCACCTGACTGTCGTTGAAGCTGGTCGTCACCAGGATGGCAGGATAGGCGTGCTTCTCCAGGTTGTCGTAAGGGCTGTAGGTCTTCATGTAATCGTAAGCGGCCTTGTCGTTGGGATTACCCCACTCCAGGTACTCGCCCACGGTCAGCGGCAGGGTGGCGTCCATCATGGTATTGATCACGTCGACAAATGGAACAGCCGCGTGCACCGCTTTGAAAAGGTCCGGCCGCATGTTGACAACCGCTCCCATCAGCAGGCCGCCGGCGCTGCCGCCTTCGATCACGAGGCGGTCCTTGGAGGTCCATTTTTGCTGGATCAAGAATTCGGCGCAGTCGATGAAGTCGAAGAACGTGTTCTTCTTCTTCATGAGCATGCCGTCCTCGCGCCACTGTTCGCCCATCTCGTCGCCTCCGCGGATGTGGGCGATAGCGAAAGCCATACCGCGGTCGAGCAGGCTCACCCGGTCACTGGAAAACGTAGGCGGCGTGCCGAAACCGTAGCTGCCGTAGCCGTACAGAAAAAGCGGCCCTTTTCCGTCTCGTGTAAAGCCCTTCTTGTACACGATCGAAACCGGCACTTTGACCCCGTCCCGGGCGGTGGCCCAGAGGCGCTCGCTAGCGTACTGCTTCGCGTCGTATCCGCCTAATACTTCCTGCTGTTTCCGCAGCTTGGATTCACCTGTCGTGGCGTCGTAATCAAATATGCTCGATGGCGTCAGAAAGCTCTGGTAGTTGTAGCGATAGGTATGCGATTCGTAATCCGGGTTGCCGCCAGGGAAGACCGAATACACGGGTTCCGGAAATGCGATTTCCTTCCACGCGCTGTTCTTGAAGTCGTAAATGCGCAGGTGGTCCAACGCGTCGCCTTTCTCCACCGACACAGCGAAGTCCTTGAACACGTCGAGATCCTGGATGCGCACGGTGTCGCGGTGCGCCACAAAGACCTTCCAGTTTTTTGGCGCCGGGTCGTTATCGGGCGCCGTCATCACGGCGAAATTGCGGCCACTCCTGTTCGTCCGGATGTAGAATAGCCGTTCGCGATGGTCCAGGTAATAGCGGTGGCCTTTTTCGCGCGGAAGAAATACGGTGAACTCATCCCCCGGCTGGTCGGCGCGCAGGTAGCGCGTTTCGGAGGTATCCTTGGCCTCGCTCAGCAGCAACAGGTACTTCCGGTCGCGCGTCTTGCCGATCTCGATGTCGTAGAGTTCGTCTTTATCGTTGTAAATCTCTTCGACCTTCGCGGTGCCCAACACGTGGCGCCATAACTTGTCGCTACGCTTGGTGACGGCGTCCTCGGTCACCAGAAAGAGGGTCTTGTTGTCTGCCGCCCAAGCCAGCGAAGTGACGCGCTCGGCGCTGTCGGTCAGCGTCTGTCCCGTACGCAGATCCTTTACTTGCAACGTGTACTGGCGAAAGCCGACGTAATCGATGGTGTAGGCCACCAGGTTTTGGTCGTCGCTCACCTGGAAGCTACCCAGGCCGATGAACTTCTTGTCTTTGCCCAGCTCGTTGAGGTCCAGCAGCACCTCCTCGGGCGCGTCCATGGTTCCCTTGCGGCGGCACTGGATGGGATACTGCTTGCCCTCCTCAGTGCGCGAATAGTACAAGTAGCCGCGAAGCGGCGTGGGCACCGACAGATCCGTCTGCTTGATGCGCCCCAGCATCTCTGTATAGAGCGCGTCGCTGAAGGGCTGAAGGTCCTTGGTCATGGCGGCGGTGTAGGCGTTTTCCGCTTCCAGATACCGAGTCACTTCGGGGTTGGATTTTTCGCGCAGCCAGAAATAGTCATCGCCCACGCTGGCCCCATGCCGCAGCTCGCGATGTTCCACGCGAGGCGCCGTGGGCGGCGTCTGCCCGGAAACCGCCAGGGCTGAGCATAAACCGAGCAGCATCGTACAGCGGAAAGGGATCATCCACTTATCTTACATCCCACTTAGGCTCTCTAAGTTGTACGAAGACGTGACTCAGTTGTTATCTCTGATTTCAGTGGGTTTTGGAAGGGTTTGAATCTGCCGGAAAAAGACAGCCCTCTCACCGGCAGAAAGATTTTCCTTAACCCCCTCGAAATAATGCCGAAGCTCGCTGCTGGCATTTAACGCATCTTCCATATCGCCATGCGCAGCCAGTTGTCTTACCCGCAGTACAGCGCGTTGTAAAAAACCAGTTCGCAACCGCTTTACTGTTTCATCTGGTACGACGCGCACACAATATCCCGAGCAAGGGATGGGCCACACCACGAATTCAGTTGTTACCGGTTGGTGACGCGATGCGGTCCCATACTTAAGGCATAAAACCGCGGCTCGACTGGACGCTCTCGGGCAGCGCTTGCGAGCCCGATTGCAGCGTATAGTTAGATTGCCGAGGCAGAAGGAGTTTCATGAGCGACCGCATCGATTTCGAAATTGTTTGTCCGAACGACCACGACCAAACAGTTACATTCAGCCAGGAACAATTCGAAAAAGCGCTAAAGTCCGGAACGCTGGTCTTCCACTGCAACACATGCAACACAGACTGGCCTCCCTCCCATGACGACATTGCCAAATTCCGGAAGCAGTTTTCGAAGAAGTCTGCCTAGGGGGCGAGTTCTCCCGCGCTGCTTTTAACGGAGCAACTGTATGGCTGGTTCTCGAAAGAGGTTGCGAGCCGGCAACAGGAGAAAATCATCCTCCGAGAGCTCTTTCCATGACGGCCGCGGCCGGATGACCATGAGCGTTTGATCGTCTTGCGGATCCAAGTCGCCAAGAAACGATCGCAGATCGCTGAGCACTGCTTCACACAGGTCGCCTGTTGCCGCACCCCAGTTGTTGCAGATGGCCGCCAGGAGACGTGTTTGCCCGAAGTCTTCGCCAGCTGTGTTTTCGGCCTCCGTGATACCGTCCGAAAACATCACCAGCAAGTCGCCGGGATCGACGGCAACTTCTCCAGAAAGATAAAAGGCGCCCGGTATCACACCGAGAACAGGGCCTCCATTCTCCAATCGTCGAACGGAGAAAGATCCGTTTTGTTTTCGGTGGACCAGCATGGGAGGCAAATGTCCCGCATTCACATACCGCAGAGTGTATGTCCTGGGCTCGTAGTAACAGCAGATCATGCTGGCAAAGCGTTCTGGCGCGCTTCTTTCGCACAGGAAATCGTTCAGTTCCGCGGCAGCTCCCGCTTGCGGCAGCGTGTCCGATGCCCACGATGTAGCGCGTAAGGCTCCTTGTATCAAGCTTGACAGCAAAGCGGCAGGAAGGCCCTTTCCTGCCACATCCGTCAACATCAGACCAATACGGCCGTGCTTGTCGGCAAACACGTCGTAGAAGTCGCCGCCCACCTGCCAGGCAGGGATGCACGCACCGGCGAAGTCCAGATCTTGTGGGACGGATTCCATGGGCGGCATGAGGTCCAACTGAACGGCCCGCGCCACTTCAGCCTGTTGCTGGAGTTGCTTTCCCCGAAGGTACGGTCCGAATCGAAGCCCGATCGCGATCGTGGCAACCACGAGTGCCAGCGCCGCCATGCTGCCGGTGAGAACACGGGCTCTCAGCGGACCGAACGATGTAGCAACGGAGTCTAGGTAGACTGCAATCTCGATAGAGAGTGGAGGCGTGTCGCGGCCTGGGCCATTTGCGGCTCCGCTGTACGGCCCGAGCTCCGGGTGGAAGGGGCGCGAAGCGATGAATACCCGCCCCGAAGGGGTGTCCACAATCTTGGAGAGGGTTTCGTGGCTTTCGATGGCTTGCTCCATTCGCGAGCGCGAGTACACTTTCCCCTCCGGTATTCCCCCGGTTGCCACTGGAGTTCCGTCAAGTTGCAGGATTCGGAGCCAGGCGATTTGTCTGGCTGAATCTCGCACCGTCTCGTTAACAATTTCCGACAAACGCGCAGTGTCGTGGGCACCTAGGACTCGCGCCATTTGTTCAACAGCCACCATTTTGCGGTTCGTCTCGCGCTGGGCTTCTCGTTGAACCAAATCGCTAGAAACGAATCGATATGCACCAATCATCTGCGCCAGGAGAGCTGCCCCAAGTAATAGACCGCAGGCTACGCAGCTCTTCAGAACTACGTTCCTGTTTCTGGATCGCCCAGTCACGTTTTGTCTCTGGGGATGGCAATTCGACTGGACTGAAGAGTTTCGGGAGGAATTGAAAATTGGCTTCACACCATTAAAGACGATTCAGAAAGCGGTAAATTGGTACACCCTTTTATGTTCTTGACAAAAGTTTGCACCCCCTGCTTCCGACGCAAAACCTCTTGCGATCGCGGCGGATTGCAACAGATAAGACGTCATGCTCACTGGAGGAGGAGGCTACTAACGGTGGCGGGCTTCTGCAGTCTCATTGCGACAGGCCTGTTCCGCCAGCTCATGTCTCAGTTTGCGCAGCCCATCCACGACAGAACGTGCGAGCCCGATCGTCTTCGTCTGTCTCCGCTGCTCGAGCAGGTCGGCAACATGATTTGCGTCCTCTTGCATGTCATCGACGAAGCGCGCTAAAGCTCGTGCTTCTTCAGCGCTCAGTCTCTCACAGTCCTCTGATGGAAATATCAAGCTCAAAATCCTCGTCGTTTGACATAACTCAACGGTGACACTCGCTCAGGCTCCGATTGGCATGTTCTTGAACTATGCTTGCAAAGGAAATGCCACAGCGTATATCGTTTCGAACGATCGCCCCATTTGTGAATGGCTTCCGCAATCAGCTCCTTGCCAGTGCCTGTTTCCCTTTGATCAATACCGTGGCGCCTGGAATCCGCGCCTTCGCTAAAGGTTCGACGCTGACTTACCAAGCGGTGGGTCAACAATTTGTGTAAAGGATGTTGTCTGATACTTACCCGGCGTCAGACCAAGGAATGAGCGGACGACACTTGTCGAAATAGTGACATTGGCGCGCCCTATCCAAGGACTCTAGGTTGTTGTCCGGTAAGTATGAGACAAGAAATCCAACTTTGGATTACCGTTTGCAATCTCTTTCCTCAGAAAGGAGATTTACGGTGACCCTGGGGGAAGCACGTAAGGTAATTGCAGCTGCCGAGCAGAAGGCCGTTGAAATCAAGCAGCCCATGAACATTGCGGTTGTCGACGAAGGCGGAAACCTTGTGTCTCATGCCCGCATGGACGGTGCTTGGATCGGCAGTATCGACGTCTCTATCAACAAGGCCTTCACTTCGCGCGCGTTCGATATTTCGACCAAGGATCTCGCGCAATATTCACAATCTGGCGGTCAATTCTTCGGAATCCATATTTCTAATCATGGGCGCGTGATGATATTCGCCGGTGGCATTCCGCTAAAACGCTCTGGAAAAGTGGTGGGCGCCGTGGGCGTAAGCGGCGGTTCTGGAGAACAGGACCAGGCTGTGGCGGAAGCTGGCGCGAAAGCATTCTAAATTTTTATTGGAGAGAACATCTTATGGCAAGCAATCGTGGAGTAGTATACGCCGGACCGGGAAAAGTGGAGGTACGGCCAATCGATTTTCCGAAGTTATCGCTGGGCTCGCGGAAGTGCGAGCACGGCGTGATCCTTAAGCTGGTGAGCACCAACATCTGCGGTAGTGACCAGCATATGGTTCGAGGGCGCACCACGGCTCCCGTCGGTATGGTCCTGGGACACGAGATCACCGGCGAAATCATCGAGAAGGGCAGGGACGTAGAGTTCTTAAACGTCGGCGACCTGGTGTCGGCCCCTTTTAACATCGCGTGCGGACGCTGCCGCAACTGCCGGGAAGGCAAGACGGGCATCTGCACAAACGTCAATGGGGAGCGCGCTGGGGCCGCCTTCGGCTACGTCGACATGGGTGGATGGATCGGCGGCCAGGCAGATTACGTGATGGCGCCCTACGCCGATTTCAACCTCCTCAAATTCCCTGATAAGGACCAGGCGCTCGAGAAGATCGAGGATCTCACGCTGCTGTCTGACATCTTCCCGACCGGCTACGATGGCGCAGTGAAGGCGGGAGTAACGACCGGATCAACAGTTTACGTGGCCGGCGCCGGGCCGGTTGGACTTGCCTGCGCCGCCGCATGCCAATTGCTGGGAGCTGCGGTAGTTATTGTCGGAGACATGATTCCGGAACGACTTGCCCAGGCCAGAAGCTTCGGATGTGAAACGATTGATTTGCGCGAGCGAGTTCCACTCGGGGACCGTATCGCCCAAATCCTTCGTATTCCCGAAGTGGATTCTGCAGTTGACTGCGTGGGCTTCGAGGCGAAGGGCCAAGGTGAGCAAGCTGGAACCGAACAACCTGCCACTGTGCTGAATTCGCTCATGGAGGTGACCCGGGCCGGCGGAGCAATCGGCATTCCCGGATTGTACGTCACCGACGACCCTGGCTCTAAAGACGCCAACGCAAAACGTGGCGTGTTGGGAATACGGATTGGCCTCGGCTGGGCTAAATCCCACAGCTTCGGTACGGGGCAATGTCCCGTGCTCCGCTACAACCGGCAGCTCATGATGGCCATCCTGAACGACAAGGTAGCTGTGGCGAAAGCGGTGAATGTCACGGTGCTGCCCTTGGAGGATGCGCCGCGAGGCTACAACGCTTTTGATAAAGGCGCTGCCGAGAAGTTCGTACTGGACCCGCACGGCATAGTGAGATCACGATCACGTCGAGCCGCGGCGGAGCTGGTAGGAGCGAAAAGCTAAATTCCCGCACGTCGTGTCGTTACACCGCCAGAGGGGTACGCAAACAGAAGGATCACGCACTATGAAGCTCACCTACGCTACGAACTGGATCTGCTCGATAGAGTCCGCCCTGCCGAAAAGACGCAGTCGGTTTTTATTCGGGCTCGTTGGCGTCCTCGTACCTGCGCTTGTCACTCTGGCGGGTTGCAATAAGTCGTCAGTCCACGCCGAATCGATTCAACCCTTAGCGCTTACAGTCAAGGCTGTAAGCGCTCCCCCTCCGGAGGACGGGCAATGGGTCATGCCCGCGAAGGACTACGGCAGCACGCGTTACAGCCAACTCACCGATATAAATACGAGTAATGCAAAGGACTTGAAACTTGCCTGGACGTTCTCCACGGGAACGCTGCATGGGCCGCTGACGCCTTCGCCTTGCGCCCGGTCCGCAGGTTGAATATCGCGACTTCCGCCTTTTCGTTCCGGTCTGTCAGCTGTCCGGCGCCCCGATTGAGCTGACTCGCCACATCGAACAGATGCTCGTCGAGTTGCTCTTCGGTCATGGTCGCCAGCAGCAGACGGCCAATCCCAAAATGTGCCCCTGCACACTCGCCTTCGGGGATCAGGGCATAGGCCGCCTCCTGAATTCGGTCGTGGAGGAACGCGTAGGAGCCCTCCAGGCGAAGGATCAGCCCAGCGCGGGCGGCCTCCAGCAGCGAAGTGTGGATCTCCTCTTCTGATTCCCTGAAAACCAGAGCGACGTGCCTATCTCGACCACGTTCCCGAGACAAGCGAGTTGCTGTAGGGCGGTCTGTGTCGCGCCGGACAATCGCTTCACCTTCCCCACCATCAGATCCACTACGTTGTCGGTGTAGCCCTTGGCGCGAATCCGAGCCAAGTCCCAGATCCAGGCTGCCGCATCCAGGTCGAGCCTGAGCAGCCCTTCCTCGGCCAGTGCCGTGAGCAGCTGGATCGAGAAGAACGGATTGCCGCCGGTCTTTTCGTGCACCAGCTGCGCCAGAGGATGGCCGGAATCCCCCTCGCAGTGCAGCGTATCGATGACGAGGCGGCCGACATCGTCGAGGCCGAGGGGCGACAGTACGATTTCTGCATTCTCGCTCCGGCCTTCCGGATTGCAGCCAGCGTCCGCCTGAGCGGGTGAGATGAACTGACTTCATTGTCACGGTAGGCCCCGACCAGCATCAGATACCGTACGTCCGGATCGGTAATCAGATGCTCCAGCAGGTCAAGGGTCGCCGCGTCGAGCCATTGCAGATCGTCGAGGAACAATGCTAGCGGGTGCTCTGGCCGGGCGAACGCGCCGAGGAACCGCCGGAACACCAACTGGAAGCGGTTGCGCGCATCTTGCGGCGGCAAGTCTGGAACGGGCGGCTGTTTCCCGATGAGGAACTCCACCTCTGGGATGAGATTGATGATGAGCTGCCCATTCGGACCCAGTGCGCCCTGTAGAGCGTGCCGCCACTGGCTCACCTCCGCTACGCTCTTGACCAGGATCGGGCGGATCAGAGTCTGGAAAGCTTGTGCCAGAGTGGTGTACGGGATGTCGCGCTTGTACTGGTCGAATTTACCGGACGCGAAGAGCCCGCGCGGCGGAACAAGCACCTTGTGCAGCTCGTTTACTACTGAGGATTTGCCGACGCCAGAATAACCGGATACGAGTACGAGCTCTGGCGTACCCTGCGCCACTACCCGGTCGAAAGTTGCGAGCAATACGTCGATTTCGCGCTCTCGCCCGTAGAGTTTCTCAGGGATCAGCAATCGGTCCGACGAGTCGTGGGCACCCAGAGAGAACGGATCGATGCGACGGTGCGTCTGCCATTCCGCCAGACACCGCCGAAGATCGGCTTCGAGGCCCGAGGCCGTCTGGTAGCGCTCCTCGGCATTCTTAGCGAGGAGCTTCATGACGATGTCAGACAGAGGCTCGGGAACTGCGGCGCGATCGCCAGGTGGTATGGGCTGGCGCGCAATGTGGCAGTGGACCCACTCCAGCGGGTCGGCGGCGGAAAACGGCAACATGCCCGTAAGCATCTGGTATAGGGTGACGCCCAATGAGTAGAGATCGCTGCGAGTATCAATCGAGCGATTCATGCGGCCGGTCTGCTCGGGCGACATGTAGGCGAGGGTGCCCGTAATAATCTCGAGCGGCACGGCCGACTGGCGCTCGTGCGGCAGTTGGGACGCAATCCCGAATCCGAAGAGCCACACGTTGCCAGCCTCGTCGACCAGTACATTTGCAGGCTTAATGTCTTTATGTATGAGGCCCTGCCGATGGACTTGTCCGAGTGCTGCCGCCAAGCCGATAGCGATGCGCAGGATGCGGGTCAGACCGAGCGGTCGTCGCTGGTCCGCCTCAAGGACCAGATCCAGGGGATCGCCTCCAGGATCCTCGAGTACAAGGATTGGCCGCGCTTCGTGACGAGTGAGCGACAGCGGCTTGGCAGCCCATGCGGGATCGAGCTCGGCTGCGAGCGAGTATTCGTGCTCCAGCCTCCGGAGCTCCAGAGGCGAAGGCTGCTCGGTTAGCGCCACCACCAGAACCGGAGATGGGTTGCCGACCTGCCGGGCTCGGTAAAGTGTGATGTCCGGGCCTTCCCGGATCGGCTCCAGGAGGTACGCAGAAAGCTCTGTCATTAAGGGCATCCTCGTCTCCCACGGCTACCACTACAGAATATTCATTTTGACAGCTATAAGGGCTCTCTAGTGTTGTGACCTTAATCGACCAGCATACTCATAGGGCGCTGGTTCAAAAAACGAGGCCATACGGCTTTCGCTGAGTTCAAGACCAAGCGTACACACCTGGGAGGTCCGCGCCAAACGCGGTGGCAGCGTCCAAATAAATCACTCCCGGTTTATTCTAAGTTGACTCTACAATTCCTGGCTCCAAGGAATAATAGGTGTAAATCAAGAAATTGTCCTGAGCTAGACCTGGAACTGGCACACTAGCTACAGCATCAGTCACTAGCACCAGCAAACCAACCCCTTCACGTGGACGAAGCATTGACTATTTCTTCCAGTTGTCGCCGCCGATGGTGAACGTGAGACCCGAACGAATCGTAAACGGCAAGGCCGGAAAACCGAAAGCAGGTGTATAGTGTTCACTCAAAATGTTCTCCATGCTGGTATAAACTGACACCCACGGCCTGACGGCGTAACGGCCGCTCAAGTCAATTTTCTGGTACCCCGGATTCAGATTCCGGTTCGGAAGCAGCAGCGTATTTCCGTAATTGGCATCGTCGAGAGAAGTGCTATCGTCGCTGCGGCCGGCAAGGTAACCGGTGAGTGCCGCTGTGAACTTGTGACGTGCGTAATAGAGGGCAAAGCTTCCGCTCTGAGGAGGCCGACGGAAGGGCCGGGCGCCCACCAACGGACTGAACGCACCGATCGGAATGGTTGGAAATGCGGGGTTGTAGGCCGGGGCACCGAAGGTTTGGGTCACCACGCCGTCCAGATAGGTGTAGTTCGCTTGGGCCCGCAAACCGTGTCCGAGCTCCGTGACAAACTGTACTTGTGCCCCTCTGAATTTTTCGGCGCTAGCGTTTATGTACGCGCCGAATTCCGAAGCAGCCGCGGCGCCGGGGTTCACCCCTACCGCCACCAGCGCGGCGGGGTTTAGGTAAGTAAGAAGATCGTAAAACCGGTTCTGGAAATAGGTGAGCTCCAGTCTGGATCGGCCGTGCCAGAGCCCTTGTTGGATGCCGGCATCGAAGACTTGGCTTCGCTCCGGGCCGACCGGAGACACATCATATTGCGTTCTCTCCGCGGGTGTCAGAAGGGCCCAGAGCTGATTGGCTTGTTCATAGGTGCTGGGCTCCTTGATGCCTTTGCCGAAGTTGCCTCGCAGCTTGGTTTCCGCGAAGAACTCATTGCCGGTGGGCTTTCTCAGGTAGTAAGCAACAGAGGCGTTCGGCACGGCCGCGTACCCGAATACGGCATTGTTGACAAAACCCCCGCCGGCAGTAACATACAGCCGGTGGTCTATATTCCCGTGAACCTCGATAAAGGAGTTCTCATTGTTCCGGGTATAGCCCTGTCCGTCTTCATGTTCGTACTGGAAACCGGCGGTGAAGGTCCACTCTTTATAGAAGTTGTAATCGGATTGCGCATACACCGATCTGCGAGCTTCGTAATCGGGAGAGATTTCAGGGTAGGTGCCGGCAAAGTCCAGAATCGCCTGGCCCGTAACGCTATAGCCGTTGGCGCCCCGAATGGTGACCACATTTCCCAGCGAGTCTCCATAAGGATCGATCATGCCGACCTGATAGAAATCTACGAACGTGGAGTTTAACTGGGTGAACGCGAAGCGAACCAGGTTATGCCAGCGCTTGGTGGTTTGATTCCTGAGGGTCCCGCTCAAATACTGGTTTTGATTCCTCTGCGTCGCGGCATCCGAGATGCCATAAAAAAGGATCGCATTGGGAGTGCCGGCGTCCGTCCAATTGCTGCGATAAACGACGCGGAATTCCGTGTTGGGGTTGATTTGGTAGCCGAAATTTCCTACATATGTGTCGTTGTGAAAAAAGTCGTTCGCATAACTTCCCTGCGTATCGAGTCTTGAAAACAAGACGAAGTAGTCGAACTGATGCAAGGCGCCTCCCAAGGAAACCGAGTTAAACAGGGTGCCGAAATTGCCGCCGTCGACCGAGTATGTAAGTGTTGGAATCGTAGAAGTTCCGTGCTGAGTAGTAATGTTGACGACACCGGCCAGGGCGTCGGGTCCATAGAGGACGCTGTTGGCGCCCTCAAGAACTTCAATGCTCTCCACGCCGCCGTTCGAAAGCTGCGCAAAGTCGAAGGCGCCGCCGATGTTATTCGCCGGGGCTCCGTCGATCATGATCTTGTTGAAGTCATAGTCGCCTCCGCGAATGAATAGCGAGGCTTCCCCGCCACGTTGACTGGTCTGAACGATCTGGGCGCCGGCCACCTCGCGAAGATTTTCGAGGACGTCGAGCTTGTTCTGCGCCTCTATGTCCCGCTGGTCAATCACGCTTACCGACGATCCCACCTGGGCAATGGGAATCCCTGAACCGGTGGCCGAAACGGACACCCCTTCTGAAATGGCGCTCAATTGCAGGGTGGCGTCTAACGTAGTGGCGCCGGTCGCTCCGACAAAAACCTCCGGCCCGGTATAGGTAGCGAACCCAGACGCATCCACTTGGAGATGGTACCGGCCTTCGGCCACCGAGGAAAATGTGAAGGTGCCCGCTGCATCTGTAGTTGTGTCTCCCGCACCTGTGTCGCCCCGCTGGAGTGTAACCTTGGCGTCTTTTACTACGGCTCCCAGCTGATCGGTAACGGTGCCTCGAACCGACTGCTGAGCGTAGATGGTGCAGGTTCCCGCCAATACGATAACGACTGTAGCGATGGAGGCTACCACGTTCTGCCCTCTCCGCCATCGAAAGGCAGAGTGGCATCGGCAAGCGCGCGCGAACGCGAGTGGCCAGCACCAGCCCCCCCTTCGAGGACTTGTGATTTTCAGCGCGATTACACGCCGGCTATCGGCAGGTCTTCGGACTCGCAGGCGCGGGCTTGGCCCTCCTACCGGCCGTCGCTTCCCGATCCCTATGAGACCAGTGCTTATGACGGCTTTCGTTCCTGCTTACCGCTGCGGGGCAGTCCCGGATTTCCACCGGGTTCCCTTTTCACTTCAGTTCTTGAAGACCAACAGCAAAATGAATATACGGCAGGCTTGTTTTGAAAGTCAACACGAATCTCGCCACTGATCAAGCCGGCAACGGTTGCAATGCCCGGCCAAACGACGGTCAGTGACCGGTATGTGACTCAATATCAACCGCCAGGATATGGCGGTCAAAGTCGAGGTCTGGGAGAATGCGATCAAAGCATGCGTAGTCTACCCGTGAGTAATGAACATGAGCGATGAAGACGTTTGGCTACACCGGTATAGTATCTTTGTGGCCTTTTGCGTGCTCCTGGTCCTGATTGCTGGAGGAATCGTCACCAGCTTGGAGCGGCCCATCTCGCCAGTTCCATCGGCGCCGACCACGCCTCTAGCAATCTCCCTTGAACACTGGCATAGCTTGGGCGCCGTCTTTGTGGGATTGTTGCTAGCCGGCCTGGCGGTTTGGCTGGCGATGGCAAGGAAACGGCGGGAGCTCTCTCAGTTTGGCTGGATCGTATTTTCAATCTTTCTAGTGGAAGGCCTTCTCGGGACGGCTCTGGGATCGCTCTCGCCATTGACCGATATTCTGCATGCGTTAATCGGGCAGATCTGTTTTGCGGCGGTTATGGCGATTACCCTGTTCACGTCGGAGCGCTGGCAGCGCGGTCCCAATTTCATTGAGGATTCCTGGCACCCGCCACTGCGGAAGCTGGCGTTCTTCCTGCCGGCTATCGTGATCCTGCAAATCTTTCTAGGGGCAGCTTTTCGATATCGAGCCGCTAGCGTGCTCTGGCACATCCTGAACGCCATGATCTTGCTGCTTTCGATTCTGATCGTCTGCGTCTTCCTGGTCCGGCAGTTTCCCCAGCATCCCTCGCTGCGCCCGGCGGCCATTGCTTTGGGAGGAATCGCCGCGGTCCAGGTCTTTCTCGGATTCACGACATTCTTATTGCTGCTTCTCTTCCCGGAGAACAGCCCGTCGGTCATTGTCGTCAGCGTCGTGCATGTAGCCACCGGTGGGTTGACATTAGCAGCAACAGTTGTGCTGGCCGCCCAGATTCGCTACAACGTCGTCGAAGTTAGGTCACTTACCGGTCATTGACCGTTGTTCGGCTGGAAATCTGGTATAGACGGGCTTATCCGAGTTGGCGCGGATCTGGAAATCCGCGCAGTAATGGCAGGAATAGTCCCCATCTTTATTTCTGCCATGGGCCGCCATGAACTCGATCACCTGCAAGGTGCCCGCTGGAGGCCATCCAGAAGCGCTGCGTCGACCCGCGCCGCGATATGGGTCATGAGTTGGTAGCCAGCCCCCACGGCCAGGCAGCTGGCGCAAGTTGCCGCCGGAGTAGACCGTGAAGCCGGCGCGCACCAGAGCCAAAGCGAGTCCAGCAAGCGAAAAACAAATCGCTACGATGCCGACGCTCCTGATGGCTGGCTCGGAGGCGCCGACGTATTATCCCAATCCTTATTTCTGGACCAAGATGACGCTGCTGCTAGTCGGAGTTCAGGCGGTATTTTTTAAACCTATCGCGTATGATCACCCCGAGGAGTTGGACAAGGCCGCGACGATACCCACACGCGCGAAAGCTGCCGCCGTGCTTTCGCTGGTCCTGAGGGTGAGTATACCGGTTGTAGCCGGCTGATCGGATATTACGAGCCCGACTAGGGAAAGGCAAAGGCCCCTCAAGCCCGCACGAATCGCTGAGGTTGCAAAAGCCTTGTGCCAGATAGAGCGTGGACCCTCGCGTGCAAGGAAATCCTGGAGGAAAAATATGAAAATTCGAGTGTTCCTAACTTTAGCCTGTGCCGCGGCATGTTCGCTTGGGGCGCAGACGCAGCCGCCTGCCAAGCAGACCGAGAGCCCCGCAACCAAAGAGATCCGCGAGGAGTTCTACGCGGTGACCAACAACATCCGGCATGCCGCCGACAAAATGCCCGAAAGTGCCTATTCTTTCAAGCCTGCTCCGGCCATGAGAAGTTTCGGTGAAGTGCTTGCCCACGTCGCCGATGTGCAATCAAAAACCTGTGGCAGCATGCTGCGGGATAAGAAGCCCGTCCCCTCAGCTACCGGCACTTCGAAGGCCGATTTAACCAAGACCCTTGCAGCCTCATTTGATGAATGCTATGAGGCTTTCTCAGAACTCTCCGCCGAGAATGAGAACGAGGTGGTTCCGACTCCCGCGGGAAAGCGCGCCAGGATTGCTGCTCTAACGATGGTCCTGGGGCATGACAATGAAGAGTACGGTTACATGGCTGTCTACCTCCGCCTGAAGGGTGTTGTGCCTCCCTCTACCAGCGAAACCGGAGCACGCGAGTACAAGGGGAAGTGACTGAACGCTCAGAGCGTCTGAGGAAGGTCCTCTCGAGTCCGGCGTTTGCGTTACTTGGTATCCGTGCCAACTGAAACGACGTGGCCCTTTTGCTGCGGTGGCTCGTAGTAGCCGATCAGCCGGCCGTTGCAAAGAACGGTAGTCCATAAGATCAGCGAGAGCGCCCCAGCTACTTTTGCCCGCGTGGGAATCACCGGCGACGCATCCAGTTCTTCGGGATGATTATAGACCTGGGGCCGGAAGATGATTGCGTGGATCAAAATCAGCACCAAGGTTGACATCTTCATCCAGAAATAGGGATTCGGATAGTAATCCGCAGCCTTCGAACCGAAAAGCGTGAACCCCATGGCGAACATAACGATGAAGCCGGCACGCTTCCACCAGCGCAGCCCGTTGACGACGTCCGCGATCGACTTATCTTTGAAGGCCCAGCCGAGCAGGCGCAGGTCGGTGATGACAATCAGGCCCCCAAAGATCGCGATGCAGGTCAAGTGCGTGCTCATGACGATTGGATATTCCAAGCCGGACTCCCGGATAAAGGTCATGAAACTCAAGCTTTGAAGCCATTGAAACAATTCCAGAATCATATTTGCCTCCAGGGCTCTATTCAAAACAAGCTTAGGCGAACGCTATAAACAACCCGCCGAAAACGACGCTGACCCACAATACAAGCGAAACAATCGCAGTTACCACACGGACAGCCTGTGACGAGCTGTCCGACTTGGCCACGTGCCGGTGAATGGTGTAATTAAACAGAATGGCGGCAGCCAGCGCATACATCTTGAAGACGAACGACGGATTGTGAAGATACATGCGCGCGTCGGAAAGGAACAGAAGGGGGCCCGACAGCAGTACCACGGCCAGCCCCAGCAGGGTCCATGGCGCCGTATCGCGCAACACTTCGGACGGTGAGGAATGCTGGATTCCAAAACCCAATAGCCGGTAATCCACCGCGGCGATCAGACCGATCGACCATGCGAACGCGGCTATGTGGAAGCATTCGGCGATCGGGAAAACCCACTCGGAACTATTCAGCGCGTCCGCTATGGAATTAATTTGCAGAAGCAACATCTTGGTGGTCCTGTCCTTTCAGAGAGTGTGGGCCGCGCGAAGCGGTTAGCGCGGTCTCGTATAGTACGCGGATCTGAGCATGGATCTTGTCGAGCGGCGGCTCAATGTAGCCGATGCCGCGTCCGCAACAGGCGATGGACGTCCAAAGCAGTAGCGAAATGGCCGCTGCGAGCTTCGCGTTTCCTGGCACGGTCGGCGCTTGATCCAGTGCGGCGGGATCGGCGTATACCTGGCGGTAAAACACAAACTCGGAAACCAACACTAGCGCCAGCAGAATTAGCTTGGTCCGAAAGAAAGCGTTGTAGTAATATTCTTCGGCTTTGGAGCCGAACATCAAGAAGCCGCAGGTCACGGTCAGCAGCAAGCCCCAGCGCTTGGGGACGCGCAGCTGATTCACAACGTCGGCAATCGACCGCTTCCGCATGGTCCAACCCAGCAGCCGCAAGTCGGTCACCAAGATCATACCTCCGAACAGGGAGATCCCGACCATGTGCAAGGACAACACGATCGGATAGACATACGCCGAGCCACGCAGCGCGGTGAAAAAATCCGTCAACTGAATCCATTGAACGAACGAAAGAAGCATGTAATAGCTAACCCAAACTCAGATCCGGCCAAAGCTCAGACCGGGATAGACGAAGCCAATGAAAATTCCGCCGAAAATAACCCCGCACCATAAGAACAGTGACACACCCGCGATCAGTTTTCCATTGGGCGGTGGAGTGTCGGAGGAAACGGCCTTGCGATGAATCGTGTAGTGAAAAATGACTGCCGATACGAAGAAAACCATCTTGATCAGGAACGGCCAGTTGAGATAGTACATGTCGGGGTCGGACGAAAACAGAAGCAGCCCGGAGAACAGCATGACCACTAGACCACCAAGTGTCCACAGCCAAGTGTCCCGGGCGAGCTGCGCTGGCGTCTCGCGAGTCATCCCGACGCCCAACAGTGAAAAATCTACGATGGCGACCGTTCCGATAGACAGCGCAAATCCTACGATGTGGAAGCATTCAAGAATTGGGAAGGCCAGAGCGGAAGAGTTTAGAGGATTGGTGATTAGCACTTGGATAAGCGGTTATTGGATGCCAGTGGGCTCACCCACCACGTACGCGTGGTGGCAGGGGGACGTTTGCATCGGTCTTAGTCTATCAGAGCTCGGTTCAACTTTACCCCCTGCGATGGTCACCTCTCGGTCAGTGACCGGTAAGTGACCGAACTTCGACGATGGCCACCGAGGAGGATCGGGCTGAGCTCATCGATGACGCCTCAGTCTGGCCCAGTTTCGCGAGAGAGGCCAAATGCAACAGAACGGCGAGCGGCACAAGGAAAGCCGGAATCATGACCAGGGGGAATGCCGTAATGAGGGTGTTCGGGTTGTCGACAGCCAACGACTGGATCGGCGAGGGGGAGCTCAAAAAGCCGGTCGTGACGGCTACGGCGAGGTCCGTGAGCCCTAACAGGTTCCAGGCGCGAACCAGGCCTGTCGAGCCGCGCAACCCGCGCGCGTAAGCCAAAGCAATCGGAGCGGCGAACAGGCCGACAGCGAAGTCACCGGTGCCTGCCGGAATCGCGAAGACTCCGGGCATGGCTCCGCCAAAGAACAGCACGAGGAAGATAATACCCAGCACGCGATAAAGCTGGACGCCTACAAGCAGGCCTTGAGGAGCCGCTGCGATGATGCGCGTGAGGACGGCTGATCTCCAGTAAAACATCACGCCGGCGATGATTGGGAGCAACAGACCGAATTCAACGGTCGGGATTCGCGTGGGTGTTCCCTGGAAAAACCCCAGCCAGGAAAGCGACAGGGCGGCCAGGAACCACCCCACGAGCAGAGTTGTACCGGCCCGAAAGCTTCGACGCTGCTCGCGCGCGGGCAGCGCGGCTCGGCTGATGGCGGCACGCATGCCCCACAGAAGGGTGATCACGGTGGCTACGCTTGCAACAAGAACGTAGATCGTCAGAAAGGATGTTGGACTGTTCATCATTTGTATCTCCTTCGCTTTAGATAGATGTACATACATCCATATGGTCGCAACGATTTGACAGCCAGATGAGCATTTGCTTAAAATATATGTAGATACATCTAACATGAAGAAGACGAAAAAAGGGCCGACGATTCGAGAAGTAGTCCGGCTATCGTGTGGCTGCGCGAACCTGCGCAGGGCCGCGCGCGTGATTACCAGGTTGTACGACGCGGCGCTCCGGCCAAGCGGCCTGGGCGTCGCACAGTTCACCTTGCTACAAGCCTTGAACACAGCCCCAGGCATGTCGCAGAAGCAGCTTGCCAGTTTGCTGGAGATCGATAGCACAACCCTGACGCGAACGTTGGAGCCGTTGCGCCGCGCGGGATGGTTGCGCTCCACGGCGGGTGACGACCGGCGTGAAGTACATCTCGCTCTGACGGCGGCGGGCAAGCGTGCCTACCGACGCGCCCTTCCTAACTGGGAGCGCGCGCAAGGCGAGTTCGTTCGGGCGTTGGGCACGGAGCGTTGGAACCGGCTCATGGATCTGGCGGTGCAAACCGCCGGCATTTAGAGGGTGACCGCGCGGATCCGCGGGTACTCCCGGTCTAAACCGCCACTAACCAGCCTTGCCCATCCGCTCAAACAAGCGCGCGGCCAGCCGAACCGACGACTCTCCAGCCGCCCGATCAGGGATTTCATTTGCGTCGTTATAGCCTTCTATCTCGTTGAGCCCTTGCTGAACCACGATTCCATCCCGACGTCCCAAGACGAACACACCGTTGTACAGGATTCCGTAATTGACTTCCGGCTGTGGAATCAGCCACGCAATCTGTCCCCGCACCGGAACAATGGACTCGTCGTTCCATAGCGCCCGCGCTCCGTATCCAGTGGCATTGATCACCACTTTCTGCGTTAACTGGCCCAACTCGGAAGGTGAATGAAACTCCACCCGCTCGATCTTGCCGCCTTCCACGAAAAAGTCGTTGACCAATTGCCGGGAGTATCCTGCAACATTGAATGTGAGGCTGGAAGTCCGTTGCGCATATCGGGTTGGGAAAGGATGGCTCCCTACCGGCAAATCCTGAATATGCGGCGTCAAATCCCTGACGCGATCCTCATAGTGCGCGAAACCCAGTGGAGCCTCGTTTCGCGAGTTTGCCGGCGCCTCAGCCGGATTAGTATCGGAAAGCGTGTATCGGTCGGTCCATTCCACTGGGTTTCCCGCCACGCCCAGAAAGCTCTCATAGATATGAAACGACCGGCGGCACATGGTTTCCCAAAGTGCCGGGAAATCGGGCGAAACCGATTTCGTCAATGCCACGCGTGAATCCGGCGACCATGTTCCGGAGGCCCGTGCCGATCGCACGTCGGGTGGGCGATCCTTAGCATAAATCGTCACTTTGGCGCCAGCACGCTGTAGCAGTATCGCCGAGGTCAGCCCTAGCGCCCCGCACCCGATTACGGCAACATCTCGCTCCCCAACCTGCATAGCTTTCTCGACGGCAATGCTGCTTGATCCCCACGACAGCGACCAGCCGCTGCCACCGTGACCATAGTTGTGGATCACGATTTTTTCGCCTACGCGCTCGACATCGACCCTTGGCCCCGCGGCGCGGAACGGGCGCAGGCAAACGGTGATGCGAAAGATCCGATCCACCTCGGCGCGTACCGGCATCAGTTTGGGCACTGCGTCGAACGGTGCCAAACCTTGAGGCGGAAGCCCCTGAGGCGTCCGAGGCAGGCGCGCTCCTGCTGTCTTATTTTGACGGGCGCAACCGGTTAGGCCCACAGCGCCTACGCCACCGAGAAAGCTACGTCGAGTCATAGGGCTAATTGTAAGCAATGCCAGCAATCCGCCGGGTTCGAGTTTTTCCTAGAACCGGCATGCTCTGGAGCAATTTCTGTAGGCTGGTCTTGTGGCCAAGCAAGAGGCAAGTGAGCTCCTTTCCATAGCGGGGCGAGAAGTCCGGATCACGCACCCCGAGAAACCGTATTTCTCAAAACAGGTCAAACTTTCGAAGCTCGATCTGGTTCGGTACTACCTATCGGTCGCGGAGGGCGCTCTCGGCGGAATCATGGATCGCCCGCTTGTGCTCAAGCGGTTTGTTCACGGGGCCGAAGGCGAGGCGTTCTACCAGAAGCGCGCTCCCTCCGACCATCCTGCCTGGCTTCGTACGGTTACGCTGGCTTTTCCATCCGGCCGAACAGCGGAAGAACTCGTCGTGGACGACGCTGCAGGCCTCGCCTGGATCGTGAATCTGGGATGCATTGAGCTGCATCCGCATCCGGTTCGTTCGGCTGATTTGGATCATCCCGATGAACTGCGCGTCGATCTTGATCCCGGGCCGGGCGTGAGTTGGAACGATGTTCGAACCGTCAGTCTGGAGGTGAAGGCCTTCCTTGAGGAAATGGGACTGCGCGGCTGGCCGAAAACAAGTGGCTCGCGCGGAATGCATATTCATGCGCGGATCGAGCGACGCTGGACTTTCGCCGAAGTTAGGCGCGCCGCCGTAGCACTATCGCGGGCCGTGGAGCGCCGTATTCCCGCTCTGGCCAGTTCCAAGTGGTGGAAGGAGGAACGCCACGGCGTCTTCCTCGACTATAACCAGAACGCAAAGGATCGGACTACCTGCTCTGCGTTTTCGGTTCGGCCCCTCCCCGACGCACGCGTCTCCACGCCCGTCTATTGGGACGAGGTTCCAGACTGCGATCCGGCGGATTTCACCGTCCTGACGGTTCCTGCGCGATTCGCGAAGCTGGGCGATCCGCATGCGGGAATGAACGAAGAACCAGGCTCGCTGGAGAAGTTGCTGGAATTGGCGGCAACCGATGAATCCGCGGGACTCGGAGATGCGCCGTGGCCGCCCCACTTTCGCAAGATGGAGGGCGAGGCGCCACGGGTTGCGCCTTCGCGCGCCAAATCAGCGCCCCGGCTCCAGGCGGGGACAAAGCCGCAGACAAAGACGCGGAGCAAGATGCCGCTGATCGTGGTGGCCAACTCTCCTGATAAAGAGGCAGCGCTCGCAGGGCTCGAACGCTGGAAATCGAAATACGCCGAGGCAGCGGGGCTGCTGGCCATCGACGACGTGTTGATCGACTCGATGCGGGGCCGTTCGTCAACTTGGACTCGCATTCGCGTCAATTTGAGACATATTCCCGAATCGATGAGGCCGGCACAGGAGACGCCCGATCCCGACGTCGACCCCACGCGTGAGTGGCGCAATATGCGGGCCGCAAAGCGACCGTCGAAACGGCCCTAGCGGCCGCCCGCGAAGATCGACGCCAATTCGTGAGGAGGAACCACTTCGAGCTGCGCGTAGGTGCAATCGCTCGGTTTCTTGTCCGTCCGCCATCTTCGAAAGTGCGACATGTGCCGGAAACGCGCGCCCTGCATATGTTCGTAGGTTACTTCCACCACCAGCTCAGCTCGTAGCGGCTCCCAGGAAAGATCCTTGCCTTGACTCCACCGGCTCATTCCCCCGGGCATGCGTTGGGCGGCCTCGCCACTCCCGGCCCGGTCACTCCAGGCCCAATTCTGCCAGGGATGGCCGGCGAGCGCATTCTCGCGATAGGGCGCCAGGTAATTCACCAATTCCCGCCGCATCTCCTGCGTGAAGCTTGCGCAAACACCAACATGCTGTAGCGCGCCGCCTCCGTCAAAGAGGCCGAGCAGCAACGAACCAACTGCTGTTTTCTCGCTTTTCTTATACCAGCGAAATCCCGCCACCACGCAATCGCAGTCACGCTCGTGCTTGACTTTGAACATGACCCGCTTGTCCGATTCGTAGAGGCCAGCCGCCGGCTTGGCCATCACGCCATCCAGACCAGCGCCTTCAAAACGTCGAAACCAATCCGCCGCAACGTTCCGATCCTCGGTAGCTGGAGTCACATGCAGAGGCGGCGCAGCCGATCTTAGCATGGCTGTCAGTGTTTCGCGGCGTTTGCGAAAAGGCTCGGCTCTCAAGTCCGTGCTATTCTCGCAAAGCACATCGAAAAGGACGACGGAGGCAGGAGTCTGCTCGGAAAGCAGCTTCACTCGCGACGCCGCCGGATGAAGCCGAAGCTGCAGCGCATCGAAATCGAGCGCGCCATTCCTGGCAATGACGATCTCGCCGTCCAACGCGCAACGCACAGGCAATTGGGCGTGCAACGGAGCGATCAGTTCGGGGAAGAAACGGTTCAGTGGCTTCTCGTCGCGGCTTTGGATGGTGAGTTCGTCGTGATCGCGAAAAATCAGCGCGCGAAAGCCATCCCATTTCGGTTCGAAGATCCAGCCCTCACCCTCCGGCAGTGTGGCGATCCGCTTCGAAAGCATGGGAAGAATCGGAGGATTTACGGGAAGCCGCACATTCTCATCCTACAATCCATCGCTCGGATGCAGGGGGCAGCAGCCTTCGCCTTTGCCCGTAGGACTCTCGATGATCTTCTGTAAGGATTTGCGTCCGCAACTAAGGTATATCAATTCTGGCTTTCTTTTGAAGCTTATGCTCAACTTGAATCGGCGAGTGGATAACGGGTTATGATGGACCTCCAAAACGGTTGTCGATCCGAATACGGGCCTCTGGAATTGCGGATTCAGGCAACTTCCGCGCTGAATGGCTTCATCGTCTACATCGAAGATCCTCGCTTAACGCATCCTGCGGTGCATGAACATCCAGCGCTGAGCACGCTCGAGTCCGCCAAAGTCTCCGCTGTGTTACAGGCAGAGGATTATCTAAAGGGCCTCGGAGAAACCCACGAACATTCGGCGGAATGGAGATGCTCGTAAGAATCCTCTAGTTTGCTCTAAATCGTTCTGGGGACCCGGCCGCCGGGGTCCCGAGCCTAAACTTGAAGGATGGCTGCGAGTCGAGCATCATTGGCTGCCGACCTCGTGCGCCTGGGTGTCTCTACTGCCAGTGTAGTCATGGTCCACGCAGGTGTTCGCTCCATTGGCACAGTGACCGGCGGCGTCAATGTGATAGTTCGGGCGCTCCTCGATGTTATCGGACCCGCTGGAACCTTGCTGGCATATGTTGACTACGAGCCGTTCCACGATGATTGCGATGCAGTTGAGATCCCGGTGTTCGATAAGCGCATTGCGCACGCCGCGCGCGACCACGGCATCTTGCACGAGACCCTGCGTAACTGGCCCGGAGCCCAGCGGAGCGATCATCCTGACGCTGGGATTGTCGCCATCGGTGCTCTGGCGGAGTGGATCACAAAGGGCCACCCATTCCAATACGGATATGGAAGAGGTTCACCCTTCGAAAAAGCGCTGCAGTCAGACGTTCAGGTGCTGATGCTGGGCGCGCCGTTGGATACGATCACTTTGCTTCACTATGCTGAGCACGAGGCGCAAATTCCGGCAATAAGTACTTGACTCACCTGAGCAACGGTGGTATAGTTGATTCATGGATACGGTTAAGTCGTTAGAACACAAAGGTTTGTTAGAAGCCATACGCTTCTTCTCCGATCCTAGAACGTGCGTTGAAGCTGTAGCGGCTGTTCGTTGGCCAAATGGCCCTGTTTGCCCGAAGTGTGACGGCAAGCGGCTCTCGTTTCTCAAGACGCGCCTGATGTGGAAATGCTTGGATTGCACGAAGCAATTCTCCGTGAAAGTCGGTACGATCTTTGAAGACTCGCCTGTTGGACTCGACAAGTGGCTCACGGCAATGTGGATGCTCGCCAACTGCAAAAACGGCATCAGCTCCTACGAAATCGGGCGCGGTCTCGGAGTCACTCAGAAGACTGCATGGTTTATGCTTCAGCGCATTCGCTACGCGATGCACCACGGCACGATAAACAAGATGACGGGCAACGTTGAGGTAGACGAGACTTTCATCGGCGGCAAGGCTCGCAATATGCATCGCGACAAGAAAGTAAAAATGCAGATGTACAGCCGTCGCGGGGATAACAAGACTGTCGTACTCGGCATTCTCGAACGCGCCAGCGATGGCAAAACCTCGCGCGTGCGTGCTACCGTGGTCCCTTCTCGCATCAAGCCGATCATGCAGGGCACGATTCGCGAGACGGTAGAACCGGGCGCCACGATTCACTCCGACGAGCACGGCGGGCACTGGAAGATGGACTCCGAGTACACGCATGAGATGGTTAATCATCTTGAGTCCTACGTACAGGGCAACGTCCACACGAACACGCTGGAAAACTTTTGGAGCTTACTAAAGCGCGGACTCGGCGGAACGTATGTGTCCGTCGAACCGTTCCACCTGTTTCGGTATGTTGACGAGCAAGCATTCCGCTACAACGAGCGCAGAGCAACAGATGGTGCGCGATTCTTGATGGTGCTAGCGGCCATCGCCGGAAGACGCCTGACATGGAACGTTCTGACGGCGAAGGAGGCGGGGTGATGTCGGAGTCAGACCGAACCTCAAACCACAAGGCCGAGGAAAAAGAAACGGCAGAGCGGCCTAAAAAACCGCCTGGGTATCGGAAGTTCCAAAAGCTATTGAGGCGAGTTGTCAAAGCGCCACCATTGCGAAAACCATTAGTGAAGAATGAATGAGCATCCTATTCCCTTGCTTCCTTGGTAGATGAGCCTAGCGTAAAGAGGACTTGTCTGTGACCATGCTGGAGAAAGAATCTCTACCTCCCATGCGTTGTCTGAATCTCTAATCATTCCCCCATTAGAAGACGTTAAAGTTCCGACAATATTTATCTGTGCGCCTGTTACCACTTTGTTGCATTGTACGGTCACGCGTGGGTGCTCCACCGTTTTGTTGATAATGACAATAAATTCCACCATGTTTTGCGGTTCTTCTTCACTGTGTAGGACCAAGGCGGTTATCTTTTGTGCTTCTGGAGTCAGCAGCTTCATTGCCTGATTAAGACACCCATTAATAGTGCTCTGCTGAGTTCTGTTTTGCGCTTGGAGAGTCTGGTTGATTCCTTCCTTTACAGCGCACGATGTCTTCAGATTTGCGATCTGCCCCCCGAGACCGTCTCTAGTGGAATTTAATTGCGAGATCAGCCCATCCCGTCTGAACGCCCCATCCTTTTTGATTCTTGCGGCTGCTCCTGCTAAGTTTTGATGGTCGTCAAAAACGGTCAATACAATGGACACCACAAAGAGGCCGATCCAGGAGACCACAACTGCCCCTAAGCCTATCAACACGTTCTTGGTCCATCTCCCAGTCATCTCGCCGCTCCACCAAAGCGCGAGTTCGGTTGCCGCAAAGACAAATACTGCGAAAGCGACGCCGCCCCAATTCCAAGAGATACGAGTAGGGGCGATTGCCGCAGAATGGACGAGAAGATTAACGAGATGCGTAAGCAGCACTTGTGGCGACACCTTTCCAGCAGACTTCTTGGCGACCTTAAAACATCACCTAAAAGTCTACCACCACAGGTGAGCCAAGTAAGTTGTTGCCCAAATTCCTAACAAGCGGATCCGCAGATATCGACGCCTCATGCCAGGGCCGGCCGGCCCAGAATGGCTGACGTTTGAAGAATTCGACACGTCCGAACCCGTAAATGACGCCTTGCCCAGGAACCATTTCGCGCAGATCGCCAACGACTACCTTGCGACTGGACGCGGAAAGATTGGCACAGTCGGGGCCGCTTCATCGACTCTTTTGGATGGTCGCGGCCTTGTTAAATACGGCATCGAATGGATGGAGGGGTTCTTTCGAAATCACCAACCGTAACGGCCAGCGATTGGAGGTTCCCCATGTGCCACGGCCGAAGCCGTGCAACAGAACGCCAAAAGCGGCTACCGGCCTGTCATTGAGATCATCAAAAGAGACCTCTGTGACCTGCAAGAACTGTAAAGTAGCCATGACGGAACTCAAGGGAATGTAGGAAGCGTGTCGATGCCGCGCCTCCGATTAGCCCTGCGACCACTCCAACGACGACCATCAGCGCCCGGGGAGCATATGTTCAGTTCGAAAAACTGGCCATCGTAATTGACGCGATCCGGGAAGTCTACGCTCGCGCGCCGAGCGCGTGGCGGAAGTACTGAAGGGCTGGCTCGCTCTATCTTCAGTACAATGGACGCTGAACCTGCGGCCGCCAATGGCGGAACAGACTACGAGAGCCGCCGCGGCGCAGTCGGAATTCTGCATCTTTCCCAGGAGATTAAACCATGACCATGTCCCGCCGGGAGTTGCTGCTGCGCACCAGTTGGACCGCAGGCGCCGGAGCCTTGCTGGTTCGGAGCGCAGTTGGGGCGGCGATGGATAGCACCGTCGAGACGGCCAATGGCAAGGTGCGCGGCAGGAGCATCGCCGGCATCCATAGTTTTCTCGGGCTCCGTTACGGCGCTTCCACAACTGGCCGTAACCGGTTTATGCCGCCCGTAAAGCCACAGCCCTGGGCGGGGGTTCAAGACGCGTTCTCGTATGGCAGCAGCGCGCCGCAGAGCAATCCCGCGCGACCCGCCTCCGACCTGCTGCGCAGCGACATCGGACAGCTAATAGCGGGTACCGACGGCGCTCCGCCGTCTGAAAATGAAGACTGCCTGTTCTTAAACGTCTGGACGCCGGGCGTCAACGACAATGGGAAACGTCCGGTGATGTTCTGGCTGCACGGCGGCGGCTTCGCCACCGGCTCCGATTCAAGCGCGCTGTTCATCGGCGCGAATCTCGCACGCCGGGGCGACGTGGTGGTGGTCGGCATCAACCATCGTCTGGGCGCGCTCGGTTTCACACACTTGGGAGATTTGGCAGCGGAGAAGTTCGCTTATTCCGGGAACGTTGGGATGTTGGATGCGGTGGCGGCCCTGGAGTGGGTTCGCGAGAACATCGAGCGTTTTGGCGGCGATCCGAACCGCGTCATGATCTTTGGCGAATCGGGCGGCGGACAGAAGGTTTCCATGCTACTGGGGTCGCCCCCGGCCAAGGGTTTGTTCCACCGGGCGGTCATCGAGAGCGGGCCCGGTCCCAAGATGCTGGAACGTACTCGCGCCACTGAGATCGCTGGAATGCTGCTGGCCGAAGTAGGCCTGGATGCCAAGCGTGTGAGCGAGCTTCAAGCGTTACCGCTCGAAAAGATCATGGCGGCGCAGTTCGCGGTTTCGGCTAAGCTACGAGGCTTTCCAGGGATTATCGACGGATTTGCGCCGGTGCTCGACCCCGCTGTGTTGCCCGCGCATCCGTTCTATCCGCACGCTACCCGTGTTTCCGAAGATGTTCCGGTCATCGTTGGGAACAACCGAACCGAGATGACGCTATTTGCCGATCCGGCCGCGTTTTCGCTCGATGAGAGCGGAATGAAAACTCGCGTAAAAGCCTTTTTGGGGGATCGCGCCGACGAAGTGATCCAGGTCTACCAGCGGGCCAATCCACACGCCACTGCGTCGGACCTGTTCTTCCTGATTTGGACCGACGATCCTACCACCATCTTCAGCAACAACATTGCCGAGCGGAGGGCCGCTCTCGGAAAAGCGCCTACCTATCGATACCGATTCGATTGGCAGACTCCAGCGCTGGGCGGAAGATTGAAGAGCCCGCACACCCTGGAAATGCCATTCGTGTTCGACAATGTTCAGGTGGCCCCGGGGTTGAGCGGCGGTGCGAGCCCGGAAGCCGTCGCGTTGGCCGCGCGTGTGAGTGAGGCTTGGATCGCTTTTGCAACCCAGGGCGATCCAAATTCAAAGAAAAGCGGCCTGCCCCCTTGGCCGGCGTATGATTCGCAGCGCCGCGCAACCATGCTGTTCAACAATGAGAGCAATGTCGTGGACGATCCGTCCGGCGAAGAGCGCAAAGTCATGGACAGCATTCTCAATCCATACTAAACAACAATCTCCACTCGATCGAGGTAAGTAGCCAGCGCCAGAATCTGACTTCGAATTTCATCGCCATCGTCCGCCAGTGCGGCCAACTCCAAGGCCGCGCCGGTCCGGGCGATTTCAGGAAAGCCGTAACTTTCACCTTCCCCTTTGAACTGATGTCCCAATCGGCGGGCGAGTTCGCAGCCCTTCGAATCGGCGCCCCCCAGAATTTCGTTCATGTCGCGCCGGACGCTGGCCAGGTAGGCGGGGACCAAGTCTTCAATACCCTCCGTAGGGGTGATGCGGATTTTTCCGCTGATGTTTCGCGCGATGGCCTCCAGAAGGGTCGCCCTCTTGATCGGTTTGGTGAGGTGCTCGGTACAGCCCGCTTCCAGGCTCTTTCCGGCTCCGTCTCCGGCGGCGTGAGCCGTTAACGCCAGGATGGGTATCGGGCGGGCCCGCGTTGCAGCTTCCCATTGGCGAATCACGCGCGTGGCCTCCAGCCCGTCCATCACGGGCATTTGCAGATCCATGAGCACAAGCTGGGGACGGCCGGAGATCACTTTATCAACGGCGATCTGGCCGTTCCCGGCGAAATCGAGCTCGAAGCCGCCGCCCTTGAGATAAGCTTTCAACAAAGCGAGTTTGTGTTCGGAATCTTCCGCAATCAGGATGCGAGTGGCTGCCTTTTGTGAGGGGGATTCCGCCGGCGGCAACGCAATCGCGGCCGGTTCGGCAGGCTCCGCTGTTTCAATCTGCGCGCGGACGCCAAACGGCACCTCAAAAAAGAATGTGCTACCTTTGCCGGGCTCACTGGTGCAACCTATCCGTCCACCCATCAACTCCACCAGGCCCTTGCTGATGGTCAATCCGAGACCCGTTCCGCCGTACTTGCGCGTGGTGGAGGAGTCGGCTTGCGTGAAACGGCCGAAAATCATTTCCGTTTTGTCCGCGGCGATCCCGATACCAGTGTCCGCGACGCTGAATCGCAGCCAACCCGCTGCTCCCGCTGGTTCCGGCTCCGCACGCAGCGTGACAGCGCCCTGTTCGGTGAATTTCAGTGCGTTTCCAACCAGGTTGATGAGAATCTGCCGCAAACGATTCGGATCCCCGACCAGGGCCAAAGGCACGCCCGGTAGAACCTCCAGAGTGAGCCGCAAACCACGAATCTGCGCGCGCGAATGCATCATCTCGACGATTTTTTGGAGAAGGGCGCCCAAATCGAATCCGGTCGATTCCAATTCGACGTGTCCGGACTCCACTTTGGAGAGGTCCAGAATATTGTTGATCAGGTCGAGAAGGCTCGCCCCGGCTTTTTGAAAAATACGAACATAGTCCCGCTGCTCGTCGCCGAGCGAAGTCTCCGAGAGCAGGTCAGCCATCCCGAGAATGGCGTTCATCGGAGTTCGCATTTCATGGCTCATGGTGGTCAGAAATTCGCTCTTGGCGTTGTTCGCGGATTCCGCCGACGCTTTGGCGCTTTGCAGATCGTTCTCGGCGCGCTGGCGTATGATCACTTGGCCAAGCTGCGAGCCAATTTGCACCATGATGGCTAGGAGCTCCTCATCGGCCTGTACCGTTTGAAGGGAAAAGAACTCCCCAATTCCAACGATTTCGTCTTTCACCGCAACCGGGAATGCGAATCCCGATCGAAGTCCAGCCGATCGGGCTGCGGCAGCGCGCGGGAAGACTTCTACGTCCCCTAAATCGACGATCCACTCCGGTTTACCTGAAAGTAGAACTCGGCCGGGCAATCCCATGCCCGGGACGAGCGCCGGGCCATCACTGGTCTCGCGGAAAGCCGCAAACCGGCCAGCGTCATCCTGGCGCCAGATTTCCCCTGAAAACAGTTCCGATACCCCGTTTGTCCTCAGGTAAACATGGCCCACGGGCCACCCGGTGTAGGAACAAATCAGGTCCAGGCAGGTCTTGGCGCTGTGTTCTATGGAAGAGGATCGGTTGGCGGCCACCGTCACTCTCTGAAGCAATTGGACCAGCGAGGCCTCTCTCTTGCGAGCTTCCTCGGCACGCCTGCGCTCACTGATATCGCGAATGAACGCGTTCAAGCTGCAAGCGCCTCCCACTTGAACAGGCCAAACCGTCGCTTCCACCGGAAACTGGTGTCCATCCCGATGCAGTGCCACCAGTTCGATCGCCCGGTTGAGTGGCGCTCCGTGGAATTTCAGAAAATGTTCCACGCCGTGCGCGTGGGCTTCCCGATCGGCGGGAGCAAACACCGTATCGCACAGGAAACGTCCCATCACCTCCGCTGCGGCCCATCCGAAAGTCAACTCGGCTTGCGGATTCCACGCCGTGATTGTGCCGTCCGGGTCCATCCCGATAAACGCGTCGTTCGCGGTCTCGAGGATCATGCGGTTGCGCTCGCTCTCCTCCCGCAGCAGTTCCGCGTTGTTCTTCAGGGCCGTGATATCCCGGGAGATTCCGGCGATACCGGAAACCTGCCCGCTTCGGTCCAACATCGGGACCTTGGTGGTCGACCACCAGCGAGAGCCCCCGCGCGGATTCGCGAGCTGTTCGATTTGATCGACCTGGGGTTGACCCGACCGTACCATCTCTTCCTCCTGCCGTCTCCAACGCAGGGCGTCTTCGGGTTCGAAGTAGTCCGCATTGGTCTTCCCGATGCACTCCGCGGCGTCTTTCGCTCCGAGATTTCGCGCGTGCGCCTGATTGACTCTGGTAAACCGGGACTGGCAGTCCTTAAAGTAGATCAGGTCGGGAATGTTTTCCATCAGGGCGCGCAACAATCCACGCTCCAGGTCGACTTCCTGGACCAATTTGAATTGACTCACGGCGGAGCCCACTTGGGCCATCAGTTGGAGGGGTTCCCAGGGCTTGGCGACATAAGCGAAGATCTGTCCGCTGTTCACGGCTTCGGTGAGCGCGTTCATGTCCGCATATCCGGACATCATGACGCGGGTGGCCCTGGAAACTTCTCTCACGCGCCCCAGAAACTCATGGCCGCTTACGCCCGGCATGCGTTCATCGCACAGTACTACTGCGATGTCGTGATCCTGCGCCAGCCGAAGGGCCGCTTCGGCGTCGCTGGTGGTAAACACCTCATAGTCGTCTTCAAAAAGATGTTCCAGCGACCTGAGGATGAGCGATTCGTCATCCAAAATCAGCAGCTTTTCGTTCACTTTCCCCTCGCCACTTTCAGATTGAGGGGGATTTTGACGATAAACTCCGTACCCACGCCTAATTCGCTTTGAACCTCGATGGAGCCGCCGTGGTCCTGTATGATTCCGTAGGAGATCGCCAGACCCAGGCCGGTGCCCTGACCGACCGGCTTAGTGGTAAAGAACGGATCGAAGATCTTGCTGCGAATTTCTTCGGCGATGCCGGTTCCGGTGTCGCGAACCGAGATCAGGAAATCCTCGGAAGTCCGGTGGGTGGTGATGACGACCTTTCCCTCTTCCGGGATCGCATCCACTGCATTGCCAATCAAGTTCATTAACACTTGGTGGAGCCGGCCTGCGTAGCAATACAGCTCGCGCTCGGCGACAAAATGCTTTTCCACCAGGATGCGGCTGTTCATCTTGTGCTTGAACAAGAGCAGAACCGCATCGATGGTCTCGACCACATCCACGGTCTTGAACTCTCCTTCGTCCAGCCGGGAAAACGTCCGCAGATCGAGCACCAGCTCTTTCACGCGGCCGAGGCCTTCTTTCATCTCTTCCAGACGGGCCCGCACTTTCCGCAGTTTGTTGAGAGATGGCTCCGCCAGATGCGGCTCCAGCTCAGGCCTCAGGCTATCCATCGCGTTTTCGACGATGAACAGGTTGTTCATCACGAATGCCAGAGGATTGTTGATCTCGTGGGCAATTCCGGCCACCAGTTGCCCCAGCGAAGCCATCTTTTCGTTCTGGATGAGTTGGGCCTGGGTGTCCTTGAGCTTTTGGTTGGCTTCTTTCAACTCATGATTGGCCTGGACCACTTTTTCGGCCATGGCGGCGCGCGCCTCGGCTATTTCGCGCCCGGCGCGGGCGTTCAGCGTCTCCAATTCCCGAGCCTTGAGCTCTTCGACGATGCGAGTGTTCTCGTCTTGAAAGGACCTCCGGCGCATGAGGGCCTGGATACGGGCTCGCAGGACGTCCAGGTCCTTGGATTTGCCCACGAAATCGTCGGCCCCAGCTTCCAGGCCACGATTCAGGTCTCCTTCATTTGCGCTGGCAGTGAGAATAATGATGGCCGGGGCGCTTTTCAGGGTGGAACGCAGCGCGGTTATTCGCCGGCACACTTCGATTCCGTCCATCTCATCCATCACCAGATCCACCAGAACGCAATCGTAAGTCTCGGCCTCAAGCCGGGCCAGCCCCTGGGGTCCGCTGTTCACGCATTCCACCTCATAATCCAGATTTCGCAGTTCGTCGCAGAGGAAGGTGAGGTAAGTAGGACTGTCGTCGATGGCCAGTATGTGGACGCCGGGGAAGGTGGAATTCTGGGGACCCAGAAGAGCGGCCGGTTCCGGCGCTTTGCGCAACAGCGCGCGAATGCGCAGTAGCAGGTTTGCGGAATTCTCGGACTTGGAAACGTAACCGTCCGCGCCACTTTCCAGGCTTTGTATCTCGGCTGTGTCCGGGGCTGAAGAGGTCATCATCAGAAGCGGTATGCCGCGCGTATTCAAGTTCATTCGAATACGCCGGCAGAATTCGTCTCCCCGCATTCCGGGCAAATTGTAATCGACCAGGATCAGGTCGGGAAGAGGATCGCCCAGCGCGGCCAGCGCCGCCTCCGCTGCTCCGGCGACGGAGACATTCCAGCCTTGTTCCTCGAGCAGAAAACGCAGCTTGAACGCTTGGGTCTCCGAGTCCTCCACCACGACGATGCGGAAAGCGCGTTCCATTTAGTGCGCCTCTTGCCGGAGAATCGCCTGTTTGGCCGGCGCCAACTCCAGGACTCTCGGTGCTATCGCGGGCAGCGGCAACGACTCGCACACAGCCTCTATTCGGACCGCGGCGCCCGGCATTCCGTAGACCACCGCTGTCGATTCATCTTCGGCGATGGTGAATCCGCCGGCCCGGCGAATGGCCAGAAGCCCGGACGCGCCATCGTCGCCCATGCCAGTCAGCAATACACCCAGCGCATCGGCGCCCAGATCTCGCGCCATGGATTCAAACAGCACCGTTCCCGAGGGACACTGAAACGAGATTGGAACGCCAGCATCCAGCCACAACATCCCGGAGTCCAATCGCAGATGCCGGTCCGCGGGCGCCATGTGCACCATGCCGGCAACCGGGATGCAACCGTCATTCACTACCCTCGCTTGAAAAGGGCAGACGCTTTCGAGCCACGAAGCGAAGCCTTGGATGAAGCCGGCCGTCATGTGCTGGACCAGCAGGATCGGCAAAGGGAAGTCCGATCCCAGCGCCCTTAGCAGTTGTTCCAGCGCTTGGGGGCCGCCGGTGGAACAGGTAATCCCCAACATCCGGAACCTGCCTGGTTTGAACACGGCTGGTTTGAACACGGCTGGTTTGAACACGGCTGGTTTGAACACGGCTGGTTTGAACACGACTGGTTTGAACAAGACAGGAAGCCGATCCTGTGGCGTCCAGCCGTCCGCTTCCGGGGATTCGCCACGGCCGTTCCGCCGAACCAGTTTGACTTGACTCATGATGACCAATTGGGTGCACAAGCGTTCGGCCACCCTCTGATAGTCGGCGTTGGTGGTCCCGGCTGGTTTTTCCAGAACGGTCAAGGCGCCCGCCCGCAGCGCCTCCATGGGAATGGTGTTCCACTTTCCAGATTCCATCGGGGCCGCGACTACCACGATGGGTACCGGCTTCCGCGACATGATCCGCCGGGTGGCCTCGAGTCCATCCATGCCGGGCAGCCGGATGTCCATGGCAATCACGTCCGGTGCAATGACATCGGGCGGAAGCCGTTCGAGCATCTTCAGCGCTTCTTCTGCGCTGGCCGCCGTCGCGCAGACTTCGAGCCTCGGGTCGCGTCCGATGCAATATTGGAGCAGCGCGCTCACCACGGCCGAATCCTCGACAATCATGACCTGGATCTTTTTCATATCGTTTTTTCAAATCATCTGCCGGATCGCGTCCAGCAATTCCGTTTGATCGAACTTGCGCTTCACCACATAGGCGTCCGCTCCGAGCAGCAGACCCCGTTCCTGATCCTCGGGCTGCTCGAGCGAGCTAACGATAATCATTGGAATCCCCTTCAGCTCGGGGTCGGCCTTCACCGCTTCCACCAGTCCGAACCCGTCCAGGCGCGGCATCTGAATGTCGGTGATGATCAGGTCGGCCTTTTCGGCGCGCAACAGCTCCAGCGCTTCCAGGCCGTCCACCGCGACGCGAACTCGATAGCCGTGCGCCTCGAGGATGCTCCTCTCAAGCGATCGGGACGTGATCGAGTCGTCTACCACAAGAATGCCAGGAGCGATCGCCGGGGCCTGTACCTGCGCTTTGCGCGGCACGGGAGCCGCGGACGTCCCGGCGCAGCTCGCGACTAAACCAGCCGGGTTCAAGACCACGAACACAGTGCCTTCCCTAAGGAGCGCGCCGCCGGAAATGTTGCCGGTGGCTGGGCAAAGCATCCCGAGTTCCTGAATCAGAGCGTCTCGCTCGGCCAGGAATTCGTCCACCCACAAAGCGAAACGACGGGCTCCCGACAGGAGCACCATCACGGGCAGCATCTCTTCACGCAAGGCTGGGGAGGCGTCTCCGATTTGGAGCAACTGCGCCAATCCGTACAGCGGAATCGGCTGCCCCTCCAGATTCACCACCGGGTGTCCTTCCAGCGTCACTATCCGCTCTAGCGGGATGCGGTACAGCCGCTCGATTCCGTGCGTAGGGATTCCGAAGGTCTGTCCCGCCGCCGAAAGCAGCAGCAAATGGCTAGTGGATACCGACAGCGGAACAGACAACAGAAAGGACGCGCCCGGACTCAGCTTGGGATTTAAGTTGACATCTCCCTGGAGACGATGCACCGTTTCATAAACCACCGAGAGTCCCATGCCTCGCCCGGACAGGTGGTCGACGGTGGAAGAAGTGGTAAAACCCGGACGAAAGATGGCTTGCGTCAACTCATCGGCGGAGTGCGACCCGGGCTCGGCCTGGGAGAGCACGCGATCCACTTGCTTCAGGTCCACCCCCCGGCCGTCGTCTTCCACTTCCACGATCAAGCGTCCTCTTTGGGAATCCAAACGCAGAGTCAGTGAACCCACCGGCGATTTTCCTTTGTTCGCACGCTCGCCGGGAGTCTCGATTCCATGGCTGATGGCGTTGCGCAACAGGTGCATCACCGGATCCTTGAGGGCTTGCAATATGATCCGGTCCGCGCGAACTCCGGAGCCGGTGAGCCGGAACTCGATTTCCTTGTTCTCCTGGCGGGCTAAGTCCCGGACCATCCTTCGAAAACCCTCAAATAAGTCTTCCGCAGGCGCCATGCGAGCGCTCCACACGTCGCGCTGGAGCTGTTCCGCCGAACGGCGCGTATTCCACTCGCTGCGTTGTTGCAACAAACGCGTGGTCCTGGACTGGGCGGCCAGTGAGCGGATCTTTTGTTCGACGAATCCTATATACCGGATCACCGACGAGAATTCCGGCTGAGCCGCCAGGCGCCACAGTGGTGCGGTCGCAGCCTTGCGAAACCGGACGCTCTCCGCCGACATTTCAGCGATTTGACCGTCCAAGGCGTTGAGTTCTCCGCTGACTTGGGCCTGCCGCAGATTCTCGCTCAGAATCTGGCCCGTGGAACGCACCAGCCGATCCAGATTCTCGGCCGGCAGCCGCACCATCTCTTCCACCGGCTTCAGGGCCGCCAGTGGAACGCCCGCTACGTCCGCTGCCTTGGCCTGCGCCTCGTCCAGCGCATCCGGCTCCGGTTTCTGGATTCCGAGCAAGCCCGCAATCGCCCCGAGCGCCGCTCGCGGGGTGTCCGGAGTCCGGCCTTCCCGAAACGCCGCCATGCAATCTTCGCTGGCGTCCAGGACTTGATGGATCACGCCGGTCGATTGCGGATCCAGCCGCAAGGTTCCTTCGCGCACCCGCGCAAACAAAGTTTCGAGCCCCGACGCCAGGCCTTCCACCGCATCCAGGTCCACAGCCCGCGCCGCACCCTTCAAACTGTGCGCGCGGCGGAAGGCCTCATCCAGCTCGGTTCGGCCTTGGGCTTCCGCGACATGTTCGAGCAACGCGAGGATGGAGCGAATATGCGCCAGATGCTCGGCATGCTCGCCCTGAAAAATAGCCGCCAACTTTTGGCCGATGTCGGTCAAAGCCGGTACCCCTCCGTCACGGTTCGAAGCTGAACTCCTATGTCGGTGAGATTGGCCGCAGCGCTTTCCGTTTGCCGGGTGCCCGTGGCGGTTTGTTCGTTGGCCCGGCTCATGTCTCTCAGCGCTCGAATCACGTTGTCAAAGCCGATTTGTTGCTGGTTGGTGCCGGCCACGATCTGCTGAAACGCTTGCACGCTCTGGTCGATATTAGCGGTCATGCTGCGAATTGCCGATGCGGCCACATCGGCCTGGTGACGGCCCAGATCCACTCGCTTGACAGCTTCCTCAGTCAGCATTACCGAGGTGTTGATTTCCTTTTGGATATCTCCCAGGATGGTCTTTACCTGGACCGTGGCCGCTTTGGACTGGTCGGCCAGGTTCTTAATTTCGCCGGCTACCACGGAAAAGCTTCTGCCATGTTCCCCAGCGGCGGCGGCTTCGATGGCGGCGTTCAGGGCCAGCAGGTGGGATTGTTCGGCGATGTCGTTCACCGTGGCCAGGATATCTCCCACCATCTGGGTCTTTTCGCTCAACGCGACAATATTTTGGGCCACCGCCTCGGCTTGTTCATGAATGGCTTCCACGCTCTGGTTGGCCTTCTGGACCGCATCCACGCTGGAGGTGTTGGCAATACTGACGGCTTCCGCCGTGGCGGTGACCTGCTTGGCTTTTTCGCTGATCTGGAGACAGGACTGGCTGACTTCCTGCATGGTGGCATTGGTCTCCTGGTAAGCCGCCAGTTGTTCTCCGGTGAGCGCCGCTTGTTGCTTGGCGGAAGCCAGAATCTCGACCGTGGTGGAGTTTAGGTCTTCAGTCGCGGCCCGCGTCCGGGTGGCCATGCTCCTCAATCGGAGCACCATTTGATTGAGACCGCGAGCGAGTTTCCCCAGCTCGTCATCCCCTTCGCGGGCCGACTTCTGGGTTAAATCCCCTTCTCCGACGGCAGTCACGAATTGCTGGAATTCGCCTAAAGGACGGGTGATGGAGCGGTGCGTAGCGAACCCCACGCAGGCCGCTAACGCAAAGCCGAGCAGACTTCCGAATAGAATGATGCGATTGCCGCTTAACGCATCCAACTGGGCCCTTTGCTCCCGGCCATCCAGGAGACCTCGTTCCTCGTTCTCGACCTCCGCCAGCAAATTCACGATCTGGGCGCTGTGCGACTGCTGTTCGCCGGTGACTTTCTTCCCCGCTACAACGGCAACCGCGAAGCCTTTCTCTTTGCGAATTTCCGAGATTCGCGTCATATCGGCAACCCTGCGGTCGATCAGTGGTCCGAGAACCGCAAGCCTGCTCTGTTGACGGGGATTGTCGACGGTAAGCCATCGAATCTGCTTCTGGCTCTCGGCCAAGCGCGCCACTAAGCCCGCGCTCGATCCCAGGTAACTGTCATCGCCGGTGATCATGTATCCCCGGCGCGAGTTTTGAAACTGGAGCAGCTCGGCATGGATGTCCTTGGCTTCGCCGATCACCAGATAAGTGTGGCGCACCCAGTAGTTGGCGAGCAGCAGCCGTTCCGTTCCCCGGTACCCTGCGACTGCGGTCAAGGCCATGAACAGCATCGCCAGGCCGTAGCCGAGAATAATCTTTTTTCCGACGGTCAGTTTCAAGTTGCAACTCCTATCTGTAGCTCCGCAAACAGCGCTTCGGTATCGATCAGCAGCAAAAGGTCTTTCGTGGATCCCGCGATATATCGGGACCGGCCCGAATTTTCGTCCGATTGCAAGTCCCGGGAACCGATCCAGCGGATCTGCTCCACGCTGTCAATTTGCAGGCCCATCTGGCGCCCCTCGCTGCACAGCAGAATCACTCGCGCCCGGTCGCCGCCGGGGATCGCATCCATACCGAGTAAACGCCTCAAATCCATTACCGGCCGAATCTCTCCGTGCACGTTGATTACGCCCGCAAACATCGCCGCGGCTCCGGGCACTGGGGTGGCGCGGACCAGCGGCAAAACCTCTCCCACGTCCCGCAGCTCGACACCATAGCGCTCTGCCCCGATCCCCAGGACCATTACGGGTCTGAAGTCTTGTCCAATTCCGGCGGCAGCCGGACGCTTGGACAGCCGGGCGGCCCGCTCGCGCCACACCGCCTGCATCCGCCCCTGTTCCAATTCCGCTCTCATGCCGGGCCTGATTTTTGTGGTGGGCCTGACTCTATTGCAGGGCCTGATCTTACTGCTGGGCCTGATCTCAGAAGATGCGTTCTCGCGAGTTCCCTCAGACCGGTCGCAGTCAGCCCGGAACCCGCCATGACGATCGCGTCATCGGGCGTGCTCCCGAGGACTTTCAGGACATTTCCAAACGACCGCGCCGCCGCCGGCATTTGCCGCTCGCGCTCGAGAGCGAGACCGAGCTCATAGTGCGCCAGCGCAAAATTCCGATTGAGATAGATGGCTTGCCGCAGCCATCGCTGGGCCTCGGCGGCCTTTCCGAGGTTCTCGAAAATCAGCGCCTGATAGAAATGGATCTGGGGATTCAATCCGTCACGACTCAGGAGCGTTTGCCCATACTCGGCCGCGCCTTGCCAATCGCCCCGATCGGCGAGCTGGCGCAGGCCTTCGAGATCGACCCGGCCCGGCTCGGCGATTGGCTCGGCGATCGGATCGGGTTGAATCGGCGGCTGGTTGGTCCGCGACCCGGCTGGCTGAGGAAGCGCCAGCGGTATCGGAGCCATTTCTAGGGGCTTCTCTTCCAGCGCCACCCGGGCAGGTGGCAATTTTTGATAAATCCTGGCATTGGTGACATCCGATGTGCGGAAGGCCTGGTAACTGTCCAGACCGTGCTCTGACGCGCCCACCACCAGCCAGCCGTCATCCGCTAAAGAGTTGTGAAGTTGTCCGATCAAGCGGCCGTTTACTTCCGGCGTGAAGTAGATCATGACGTTGCGGCACAGGATCAGATCGAAAAGAGCGCCGTCCGACCAGGGCGTGGTGAATTCGCTCGCCACCAGATTCATCTGCTGAAATGAAATCCACTGCTTATAGCGGGGATGAATGGTCCAGACCAGACCGTCTCTGGAAAAGCATTCGCGCTTCACCTCATCGGAGGTCGAGCGAATCGCCCAGGCGCGAAATTTGCCCTCGGCCGCCTGGGCTAAATACCCCCGGTTCAAGTCGGTGGCATCGATGCCGATCTGCCAGCCGGCAATCCGATCCGCAAAGTCACGCGCCAGCAAAATAGCGAGGGAGTAAGGCTCGGCGCCGGTGGCGCAGCCGGCGCTCCAGATTCGTAGCCGCTTCGAGGATTTATTGCGCTCCAGGATGTCCGGAAGAATAACGGTGCGAATTGCGGCGAATTGCGCCTCGTCGCGAAAAAAATAAGTTTCTCCAATCGTGAGCCGGGCAATCAGCACGTCCATCTCGGCGCGTCCCTGCTGCCTGCTAGTCAAGAATTTGGTGTAGGAGGAACAGTCGGGTAGTCCCAGAGCGGACAGCCGGCCGGCGATCAGCTCGGTCAGCCGTTCGTCCCGGTCCGTATAAAAAGCCAGACCTGTAGTCGCGATCAGGTGCTCTTTCAGGCTGGCATAACACGGGTCTTGGGATACGTGAATCAATTTCTTTCCTCCCGATGCTCGTCCAAGTGGAGTAAACGCGCGCGCGACATGGCGCCATAATCGGCCAGCAAGCGAGCTTCGTTAGTCTCGAGCAGCGCGGCCGGCGATAGGAGATGAACCGGCTCGCCGTCGATTTGGAGCACCGCCCGAGCGCAACCCTGAAAGGTGCCATCCGCGGGGAGATCCAAAAGCCGGGCGGCAGGCGCCGGTACTATGCCAAGAACGGAGTCCACCAGAATGCCGATCGGGCCGAGGACGCCGCGCAGGATGATCATCGGCGTATGCAGGCCGGGCTGCTGGTCCGAAAGATCGAAGAGCCGGTCCAGACGAACAATCGGAACCCCGGTTCCTCTCAAATCCAGGAACCCCGCCAGCCCCGAGGGCAGCCCCGGGGGTGTGGAGAGCGTGGCCATGGGGACGATTTCCCGCACCGCCTCGAGCGGAAAAGCGCAGTCCAGTCCGCTGGAATGGAAAATCAGGAGATTTTGGTCGGGCATGGCTTCAATCGCTGGCTTTCAATCGCATCGAGGGCCAATTTCGGAAACTAGGGCTGGAGATTCCAGGGCGGAGTAGGCTCGGATTGCCTCCAGAAGTTCATGCTTATGAAGTGGCTTCGACAAGTGGCCGGAACAGCCCACCAGCGCGCCTTTACGGCGTTGCGCCCGCAGGTCTTGGGCCGACAAAACGACAATTGGAAGTCGCGGGCGATCCTTGCCTGTTTCGAGCTCGCGGATTCGCCTGGTGGCGGCGTACCCATCCATCACCGGCATGGAAATGTCCATAAAGAGGAGATCGAAAGCTCCGCTCGAAGCCAGCTCGACGGCCTCCGCGCCATTGCCGGCGCGCGTCACAGAATGGGGCTGCCCCCGTAAATAGGCCAGAAACAATTGGAAGCTGGCTTCTGAATCCTCGGCCACTACAATTCGGAGGGCGCGTGCAGCCGCGGGTGAACAGGGCTCGGGGTGGGGGGAAGGCTGCCTGGCTCCGGAGGGCTCGTTCACTGGGACGGTGAGCAGGATCCGGGTTCCGGCGGAAGCATCGGCGGAGGCGTCCAAACGGCCGGCAAAAGCTGTTGCGAGCCTGCGCGCGGCTGCCATGCCGAGGACGCCGCTGCCTGATGAGGAAGTTTCGAATTCGCACTCGTCCTGACACAGAGCTAGCATCAAGACCGGGGACAAGACGCTTCCAGGGGCGAAGATCTCAAAGGTGAGATCGAACCCGCCCGGCGATGCGAGTGCTCCAAGGTTCAATTGGACCTCGCCGCCATCCAATGTGCCCACCACGCCTTCGGCCACCCGAAGCACAGCCTGCCCGATACGGCCGGCGTCGGCCGAGGCCAGCTCCGGGACGCTGTCTGCGATGTTCGAAAAAAGTTCGAGGCTCTTGCGTCTGCCCATTACCGCAATGACTTCGGCAACACCGCGCAGGAGATCCGCAGGCGCGAAATCGGCAATGACCTGTTTCTCCTCGGGAACCAGACCGAGGACCAGGCGCACGTCTTCTATCCCGCGGCAATGCTCCTCGGCCGCGGTGCGACAGGCCCCGACAAACTCCCGTTGCGCCGCATCGAGCTCTCCCTCGCTGATGAGTTCCAGGAATCCGAGGATCGAATGCATGGCGTTCCGGGTGTCGCCATCCAGCAGCTCCAGAAGGCATTTAACGATGTTGATATTCATTGCGATCTCCATGTTTGTCACAGCATGTTCGCTACAGCCGCCAGGGATCCAGGCCTTTGCTCTGAGGAATCGAGAAATACTCGATGAATTGCTTCTTCGGTCGAGGCGCGCCCGAACTCGGGCTGTTCGGGACTTTCCCGGCCATCTTGCGGGCGATGAGTTCAATCTGCACGCCGAGGGCGCATTTCGGATTGACGCCAGTGCCTCCTTGAACGGCTTCGGCGATGCTGGATTCATCGGCTGGGACAGTGATTTGAACCGGCATGCCCAGCACGCTCTCGATGTCGCGCCTGGGCAACCCGGTGCGCTTGTCCACCCGGTTCATCACCAAACAGACCCGATCATGCAGCTGCAGCGAGCGCAGGCCCTCCATCCTCCGGCGCGCCATATGCAGGCTGGTAAGATCGGGGCCGCACACCAGAAAAACCGTGCCTGCCTGCTGCAGAGTGGCGATTTCAAAATCCTCCATGGTTCCGGCCAGGTCAACCACCACGGAGGTATATCGGGAACGCGCCCACTTGAGGACCGACTGGAAGCTTTCCGCAGGCACTCGTACCCCGAATTCGGTGGGAGCGGAGCCCAGCACGTCCAGTTTGTCGCGTTCGGAAATGAGCTGCTGCCAGAGAGTCTCGTCCATCCGGGAGGCGTTCTCGAAGGCGTCCATGATCGAATTCTTGGAATCCAACTTCAGGACGAAAGAACTGGTACCGAGACGAATATCGAAATCGAGCAGCAGCGGATGACAATTCGCCAGGCGAGCGCATGCCAAGGACGCATACACCGCCAGGCTAGACGCGCCTGCCCCAGGCTTGGCGGGCAGGAAAGCGTAGACAATCCCCTGGGCAGCCGACCCATGCGAGTCTGTCAGTTTCGCTATCACGTTGAGGACCGCCGTCCCAACATCCTGATCTGAAAAAGGCTGGGGGAGAACTTCGCAGATACCGGCGCGGACGATCGCGATCAGATCGCTCTGGCCGGATCCGACATTGAGAGCGACTGAACCCACCGATGGGCAGGAACGGTTGAGCTCGACGGCCAGAGCGAGCGCGCGGTCGGACCGGCGAAAGTCGATGAAGGCCACCAATTGTTCCTCGGGGCCTTCCATAGAACGAATGCTGGAGGCGTCGGGGTACTCGGGAATCATCAACACCGAGTCGACGTTCACCGTCGCTTTGAGCACGATCTCGAGCCGGGCTCGCAGGGCCGCGTCCTCGGAAACAACCGCGGCAATCATTGGCTGAGCCTCGGGCTGCGGCTGAGCCTCGGGCTGCGGCTGAGCCTCGGGCTGCGGTTGAGGCTCGGGCTGCGCCCCGCGCGCGCGACCCGTCTCAACGACGGCCCGCGTTTCCAAACTTGCTTCAAGCTGCCCTCCTCCTCATCCTCGCTGTACGTATCGGTAGAATGCGCCTCTTCTTCTTGCCTTTCTTCATGGACTCGCGGTCTACTCCTCACTCGGGGCAAGATAAAATGGAGGGGTTCGTTGACGACACCGCTAACGATCCAGGACCACGTGCAATAGCCGGCCCAGTGCGCCTATCTTCGACTTGTCGAGCGAGGCATCTGCGCCCAAATGGGCTGACATCGCCAGGTAGAGGTCGGCCTGCGGCGCGCCGGAAACGGCCACAATCCTGGTCTCTTGGTACAGCTCTTTCAGTTCCCGCAACGCTTCGAAACCATCGCGTTCGGGCATAACCAAGTCCAGAATTACCGCGTCGATGGCCTGTTCGCGGAGTTGCATCAGGCACTGGCGGACATCTGCCGATTCGACGACCTCGAAGCCGGCCGGTTCCAGGATCGCGCGCACCAAGGCCCGAAAGCTCGCATCGTCGTCCAGGACCAATACCTTGGCCAGACACTCGGCCGCTGCCCCGGTCCGTTGCGACCGGTTTTGGGAGGCCTCGGTAGCCATGCTCTTCCCGTATCGGCGACAGCCATAAGAATTTGAGCTCCTCAGGGCGACAATCACCGAGCCTGCCGGACACCCTTTTCTCGCGGACTGATTGGCTCCACTGATTGCTGTTCCCGCCGGTGTTTCTCGATGGCTCTTAGGAGGTTGAGCTTTGAGACCGGTTTGGTCAAGTACGCGGTGCAGCCTGCATGGCCCGTTCTCTCAATGTCTTCCGCGCTGACGTCCGCGCTGACGGCGATGATGGGAGTCAAAGGGGCTCCTCGCTCCCTTTCGAGTGCGCGTATCGCGCGAGTGGCAGCTAAACCGTTCATCCCCGGCATCTCCATATCCATCAGGATCAGATCGAAATCCGAGGCGGCAAACCGATCCACCGCGGATTCGCCGTCCTCCTCGAATGTCAATTGATATTGGCTGGTCCTCAAATAGGCCTGGAATAGAAGACGGTTGTTCTGAGAATCATCCACAACCAGGATTCGAGCTGGCTTCACCGCTAGTGGTACTCTTTGATCCAGGTTTCCAGCCGGGCACTGTTGGGGCTTCTCCTCTCCCATTGCGGCGGACACCAGGCGAAGGAATCGAGAGCGCGCCACGGGTTTGAGAGCGTACCCGGACAATCCAGCATCCACTTTTCGGGCGCCGTCTGCCAGCCCGGCATTCGAGTCGAGCAGCACCGTCGGCAGGCTCTTCGTCGGCAGGCTCCTCGCAATTCGCCTGATCTCGGCAGCTACCACGAAGGCGTCGGTTCCGGGCAGGGAGACGTCAATCACGGCCAACGAATACGGCTGTTCATTCGCCGTCAGCGCGAGAAGCCGCGCTAAGGCATCGGCCGGCGATCTGTACGCGTCACTTTCCAATCCAAAGCCTTGGAGCATCTCCTGCAGGATGAGGCTGCTGGCAGCGTTGTCGCTCATCAGAAGAACACGATTGCCATGGAAGTTCCGCGGCGACGCGCGAGCCGTTCGCGAGCTTTCGGGCGCTTCATCAAACTGAGCTACAAAACGGAACGTGCTCCCTTCACCCTCCGAGCTGGCGGCCGTCAGGGTTCCTCCCATGGCCTCAACGAGGCGGCGGCTGATTCCAAGTCCCAGGCCGGTGCCGCCATATTGGCGGGCGGTGGACGCATTGGCCTGGGTGAAATCGTCGAAGACCTTTTCCAAGGTGTCCGGGGACATTCCGATGCCGGTGTCGGAGACGGCAAACTCGATTTGGCCGGATTTATCCGACTCGTTGTTCCGGGCTCTGAACACCACCTCTCCCGATGCGGTGAACTTGACCGCGTTCCCGAGCAAGTTGATCAAGATCTGTCTTAGCCTGGTGGGATCCCCCAGTAACCAAGTGGGGACGCCGGCCGGCAAATGCGCGAGCAGCCCGATTCCCTTGGCGCGCGCCTTCACGGCAGTCAACTCGATGGCCTGATCCACCACCTCTTCCAGGTCGAACTCGACGTGCTCCAACTCCAGGCGGCCGGCTTCGATCTTCGACAAATCGAGAATGTCGTTGATGAGCGAGAGCAGACCGGCGCCGGCGCGCCGCAGAACGTCCACATATTCTCGCTGCTCGGGGTCCAGCCCCGATTCCCACAGCATGTCGGACATGCCAAGAATTGCATTCATCGGGGTGCGTATTTCGTGACTCATGGCGGCCACGAAGGCGCTCTTCGCCAAATTCAGGGACTGCGCGAGTTCGCTGGCATCTCGCAGCGCCTTCAGCGCGCGGCCCCGTTCGACAGCGTAGCGTATCGATCGTTCCAACAGCGCCGCGGTCATTTCGCCTTTGACCAGATAATCGGCCGCTCCGGCTTGCGTCGCGATCACATCCACGTCCCGATCGCCGTCACCGGTGAGGAGTATCACTTGCGGGTGGTTCGGGCGAGCCGTTACGTCGGCGAGCAAGTCCAGTCCGCTCCGCTGGCCAAGCCGGTAGTCGACCAGACATACATCGTAGGCGGTCGCTCGGATGGTTTCGAGGCCTTGTTCGTACGTCGGAGCCCACGTCAGATGGTACCCTTCTTTGCTGGCCGCCCAGAGCAGATCGCCGACAATGACATATTCGTCTTCATCGTCGTCCACCAGCAGAACGCGAACCTCCGCCGCTTCCAGCATCTAAGACTCCTTCGCCCCAGCGGGCAATTGGACAACTTGAAACCAATACTCGGTGGCCACTCGCATGGCCTCGACGAAGTCATCGAATGTTACCGGCTTCACGATGAAGGAATTCGCGCCCAGGTTATAGGTGCGCTCGACGTCTTCTTCTGCTTTTGAAGTGGTTAACACCAACACCGGAATGGATCTTAGGCCCGGATCGGCCTTCATTTCCCGCAGCGCTTCCCGCCCGTCTTTTCTGGGCATGTTTAAGTCCAGCAGAACCAAACCCGGCCGTGGCGAGGATGCGGGCGGCGCGTATTCGCCGCGATGATATAGGTAATCCATCAACTCTTCGCCGTCGTTGACCGTCCTGAAATCGTTGGCCAGCTTGGATAGCCGTAGCGCATCGGCTGTCAAGAAGCGGTCGTCTTCGTCGTCGTCGGCCAGCAGGATGACAATTGCCTTACTGTCACTGTTCATGCATTCTCCCCTTCAACGGCGCGGCTAAATGGAAGCGCGACCAGGAACGCAGCACCGTGCTCTACGGTGCTTTTCGCGGTAATAGACCCTCCATGACGCTGGGCTATTTTGCGGCAGATCGCCAAGCCTACTCCGGTTCCCTCATATTCAGTCCGGCCGTGCAAACGTTGGAACACGGTAAAGATCCGGTCCAGATATTTTTCATCAAAGCCGATACCTTCGTCCTCCACCACCAGCCGGAACATGCCATCCGCCGGCCGCGGGAAATCCCGATTCTCCGCGTGCACCCGCACCACTGGCGGCTGGCCCTGGGCATGGAACTTCAAAGCGTTTCCGATGAGATTCTGCAAGAGCTGGCGCATCTGCACGGCATCGGCCTCAATACTGGGCAGGTCGCCCACTTCCACAGATGCATTTGTTTCACAGATCCGCACTTCGAGATCAGATAGAACTTCTCGTGCTACCTGGGCCAGGTCCACCGGCAAGAAGGGACTGGCCTGGCTGGTGATGCGGGCAAATCGCAACAGATCCTGAATCAGGGACTGCATGCGTTTGGTGGCGCTGAGCATTCGATCGAGATAATCCCGGCCTTGCTCGTCCAGCGCTTCGCGACACCCGGTCTTCAACCGGTCCCCGAAAGTTTGCACTTTGCGCAACGGCTCTTGCAAGTCGTGCGACGCCACGGACGCAAAGTCCTGCAATTCGCGATTGCTCTGTTCGAGTCGGAGTGCGGAGCTCTTCAATTCGTCATTCGCGGTCGCCAGTTGCCGGTTGGCCCGGTCGAGTTCCACGGTGCGCTCCTGGACGCGTTCCTCAAGACTCGCATTCAGGATTTTGATTTCGGACTCGGCCTTTTTGTAATCGTCGATGTCGGTGCAGGTTCCGAACCACCGGACTACCTTTCCGCGTATGTCGCGAATCGGCCGGGCTCGTCCCAGGTGCCACCGATACACGCTGTCCGCGGCGCGCTTAAAGCGGTATTCGATCTCATAAGGTTCGCAGGTGGTGAAGGCCTGCGTCCAACGTTTTATAGTGTTTTGGAGGTCGTCAGGGTGCAGGACCGGCAGCCAACCCCAATCCTTGGACTGCGCGAAGTCCATGCCCGTGTACTGGTACCAGCGCTGGTTGTAGTAGTCAATATCTCCGTCCGGCGTGGCTGCCCAGACCATTTGAGGCATGGAGTCGGCGAGTTGCCACATGTCTCTGTCCGCCCGGGCTCGCGCAACTTCCAGCGTGTTCAGTATCAGGCCGCATCTCCAAATCAACGAGCCAAAAATGATGACATTGACCGCGGTGAACAACGTAAGACCGAAGGCCGAGTCGTACAGCCCTTTCCGCTGGCCTTGCCAGCTCAACCAACCGAACACACAGGGGATCAGTATGGCCCCCGGCAAAAGTCGACGCGACATGATGCCGCCGGGCGCCGGATCTGTGATCATGCACATCAGGCCCCAGTCGGGACGGGAAAAAAGCACGCCAGCGCACAGCAGACCTAACATGAGCGAGGTGTGGATCGCCATGGTGGTGCCGCCGGTTTTGAAAACGCTGTGATAGAAGCTCTGAATGCCGTAAAGAAAGCCGGCCGCATTAAACAGGCATAGGACGCCGGGCACAATGGCGAGGTACTGGCCCACGGTAAAGCCCCGCCGATGGCGCGCCGCAATCACCGCCGCGCCCAGCAGCAGAAAACTTAGCGCTGTGACGGCGGCCATGCGGGTAGGCGGACTGAGAAATGTTCTCGGGTTTCGGAACAATAACTCGTCAATGTGAAGATTTTCTGCGAAGACATACTCGATCAACGTCAATCCACCGGCTAAGCCGGCCGCTCCGGCGCAGATTTGAATGAGTACAACTCTGGCAGCGCTACCGTGGGGCCAAAGATCGAGCCAGAGCGCCGCTCCGATCAGCGCCAGCCCGATAGCCGTGTTCGGCGCCATCGGCGCATAGCCGGGTAGCACCGACTTCAAAGTCTCGATACGGCATCCCCATCCCCCCAACAACACAACCATCCCAATAGCGACGCTGAGGAGGCCGGTCAACCGGGCAGCCAATCGGCAGATCGCCAAACGCCGGGTGGTGTCCCGATTGGCCAGCATCGGAGGATCGGCGGTTTCCTGCATGGCCGGCGGCTCGCCCTGGGCATGGCTCTCCTGCGCCTTCATGACTTGCTTATCGGATGACATCAGAAAGTCTTAAACGGCTAAAAGAACGCGACCTGAAGCTGCGTGGTGATCTCGTTGCTGCCTTTGAGAATGGCTGGAGCTTGGATTGATGAAGGTAATAGGCGCTTTCCACGAACCAGTCGTTCTGATCGAGAATCGAGGCCCAAACCTAGCTCTGGAAGCCAGATTTCAGTTCACCGAATTTACCTATGCATCTTAAGTTACTCTGCCGTATCGGCAAGTAGCGCAGGAGATCCGATGTTGGAGAAACGGTTGAATCGCGATCGGCCCGGTTCCAACCGCGCCGTGGATATGGTGCGCGCGGATGGACGAGCACTTTGGGTGGAATGACTCGATGCTAGAGAATCTGCTCGGCCAATCAGCTATCGGCATCGCAGGCTGTCATAATTTCCGTTGCAACTAGGCTCTCGGCCACGCCGACGCGCTGACGGAGCCATCCACAACTCGACCTGCCAAAGGCTCCGCCGACAAGCATTGAGCGTGGACTCGTCCGAAAGGGACAGGACGACCGCAAGGCGCGAAGTCTGTAAACGAGTAACGCTCGGTGCCTGGTTTCGTTGAACAGCCCAGCTCGACGGCTCCTATGTGTACGTTGAACAACATGTGGGTGCCGGTGCTGTACGGCGCTACGTTTTCAGGGACCTCGTGATCTTCACCGCAGAGCTTGCAATGGAAAAGGTATCCAATCGCCAGATCCGAACAGCTTTTTTGTTCATTAGTCATCACGCCATAGACGCTAGTCTGTGGAAATAGGCATCAACGGAAAAGTACTGGTCCACTGATGTACCGAGACTGTAACGTCCACCGTCCGCAAAGGGGAATGATAGTTTGTAACCTGGAGGCAGCCCAGCGACTCCTCTGCCAGGGCGCAAACTCCCGCTCGGTTCCGCGCATGGGTCAGAAACAATCTGCCCAAAGCCTCCGCTCCGTTCGCTGTTCGGCGGTAAAATCTACTTATTCAAAATGCGATCCGCTTTGGCGTCGATTTTCTTTTTGTCAGATGCGCTCAGTTTGCCTTTATGCTCCATTTGGGATGCGCGCGCCTTTGCGTTTCGGGCATGACTGGCATCCGGCATGGGATATTTACGTTCCTTGGGAAGCCCGAACTCCGATTTTGGCTCAGCCTTCTTCTTCGCAGTCGTAAGTTTTGCCATCTTACCTCGCCTTCTTTGACTTGCGAGCACGCTGGGTTCCAACTGCCGTCAGTCTTGCCATTCGGGAAGAGAGGAAGGGAAGGCCCAACGAATAATGTTTGGCGTCCCGAGAAATACTGGCTATTGCTTTTCGAACACGCGGACAGAATAGACAGAGCCGTCGCCATTGATGATAGAAGACGTGATGGTTTTACCATCGCCAGACAAGACGCGTCGATACTTGTACTTCAGCGGGCCTCCGGGCGTCTCCCTGCTCTCCAGTTCTTCGGTGTGATCGTCAATCTTCCTGAGGGAAACATAGGTTATGCCGCCGGTTACGAGATTTTTATTGGGGTAAGGATTACCGTCGAATTTTGCAGTGTACTCGGTCTTGAAGAGGCTACCATCGAGTTCCACTTCATCGACGGTGTAGTGCTCCTGGTCGCCAGTGACATGGTAGGTCAAAATTTCACTCTTGGCGTGCGGTCCTGTCGTCACCTTGGGGTTCAGCTTCCAGGTCCCGTTGAAGCCTTGTATCTGGCTGGATGCCGTGAATGCCGTCGCTATGCTCAACGCCGCGATGACAATGAACCTGCTCGCGCCGGTTTCCGAGGATTCCTGCTTCAGGGGTGTGCGGATCAACAGATCGATATTTTATCATGGTAAACATGCGCCAATTGATGCTGCTGCTGTGCTTCTCCGTGGTGACCAACGCAGCGGGACATCAGGCCACGTTTAACAAGGATGTGCTTCCCATTCTTCAGGCGCATTGCCAGGAATGCCATCGCCCCAATCAAACCGCGCCGATGTCGTTCCTCACTTACCAGGACACGCGGCCTTGGGCGAAGGCGATGAAGACCGCGGTGCTCACCAAGAAGATGCCGCCATGGTTTGCGGACCCCGACTACGGGCATTTTTCGGAAGAGGCCGCGCGTAAGTTGTCGCCGAGCGAAATCGAGACGATAAAGGCCTGGGCCGACAGCGGCGCCCCTGAGGGGGATCCCAAGGACAAGGCAGCGCCCCGTGAATTCCCCGCCGCCGGCTGGAGCATCCAGCCTGACATCGTGTTCGCGATGCCGAAAGCCTATCCAATTCCGCCTACGGGAACCATCGAATACACCGAAATCGTGATTCCCACCGGCTTTAGGGAAGACACCTGGGTGTCGGCAGCAGAAATTCTTCCCGGCAACCGCAGTTATGTCCACCATATGCAGGCCTACATTCGTCCGCCGGGGTCAACCTGGCTGAAGGAGGCGAAGCCCGGCGAGTTTTACGTGCCCACAGTGTACAAACGTGACGCGAACGGGTTTGCTACTGGTGTGGTAAATGCCGGCCAACAGGAAGATGAGGAGGATCCCACCAGCAGGTACTGGCAACTTGCGGTCTATGTGCCAGGCATCGAGCCGCAGAACTTCGCGCTGAGCGATTCGGCATTACTTATTCCTGCGGGTTCGGATCTCGTGCTTGAGGTACACTACACGACCAATGGAAAAGCAGGCAGCGATCTCACCAAGGTCGGGATGGTGCTAGCCAAGCATCCGACCAAGCACCGCTACCTGACCATGGCTGACTCCAACGTCAAGTTCACGATTCCGGCCGGCGATCCAAACTATGAACTTGCAGCGCAGGCGACGTTCGCGGTGGATACGCAACTGGTGTGGCTGCAGCCGCACATGCATCTCCGCGGCAAAGACATGGAGATGCGTCTGATCTATCCGGATGGCCGGTCGGAAACGATACTCAAAGTGCCTCACTACAGCTTCCTATGGCAACTGGGTTACGACGAAGAGAGGCCGCTGCCGATACCCAGGGGCACGAAGATGTTAGTGGTCGCCCATATGGACAACTCGCTGAATAACCCCTACAACCCGAACCCGAACCTCGCCGTGCCGCATGGCGATCAGAGTTGGGAAGAGATGATGGAGGGCTGGTTTGCCGTGATCGTAGACAAAGACATCGATGAGCGGAAGGTCCTGGTTGACAGGCATGGCGCGGCGGGACCGCAATCAAAGGCGCTGCTCAATAATCCATAGCGCCCTCGCCAGGGTTCAGGGGAGCGAATGAGTAATTTATTGCATGATTTGCGCTATGCGCTGCGGCAGTTTCGAAAGTCGCCTGGATTTACGATGGCCGCAATCCTGACACTAGCCTTCGGCATCGGGGCGACCACCGCTATCTTCACCCTGGTGGAAGGCGTTCTGCTGCGGCCATTGCCGTTCCCCGATCAGGCCAAGCTGGTGGTGCTCGCCGACATCGTGGAGGGCGTAGATTACGACGGCGACACACCTGGCGTCACGGCACCCGGAGTTCGCATCTACATGCGCGACACGAGGGCCTTTTCAAGCATCGGCGGTTATCGGCCATCCACCTATGAACTTTCCGGCGTGGGCGAGCCCGAGCAGATCGACGCCGCGCGGCTCACTGCCACTATGTTTTCCGTGCTGGGTGTTGCGCCGTTGCTGGGTCGTGCGTTTAACCAGCAGGAAGACGACTCGGGCGTAGCAGTCGCTGTCCTCAGCTACCAGATGTGGCACAGCCGGTTCCATGACAGCCAACATATTCTTGGCCAGCGGATTCTGCTGGACCGGAAGCCCTACGAAATCGTCGGTGTCATGCCGCGAGGCTTTGAGTTTCCCCTGGTTCCGGGCCAATTGAATCGCACGGAGCTTTGGATTCCCATGAGTCTGACTCCGCCTGAACTGATTAACGGCGCGGGAGGGTGGAGCTACTACATGGTGGGGCGTTTGAAACCGGGCGTGACGCCGGCACAGGCGCAGGCGGATGCTGCCGGAGCGGCCCATACCATCATGCGCAACTTTCCACCGGCGCTATCCCGCCGTCGTATTCATCCACTGGTCGAGAGGCTCTACGAAGCTACGGTGGCGCAGGCGCGTCCGCTGGTACGCACGCTCTTTTTTTCGGTTCTGGTGGTGCTGTTGATCGCTTGCGCCAATCTGGCGGGGTTGCTATTGGTGCGCGTGATTCGCCGCCGCCGCGAGATTTCCGTGCGCCTGGCGCTGGGAGCGAGCGGGGCCGCGGTTTTGCGTCAATCGCTGGTCGAGGTATTTCTGCTTAGTGTCGCGGGCAGCGTCATCGGGCTGGCTCTGGCGTCAGCCGCGCTGCGTTTTGGCGTGAGCTTTCTTCCTGAAACGCTGCCACGCGTGAGCGCCATCGGTCTCGACTGGAGTGTGGTGGCCTTCGGCCTCGGATTAGCAGTTCTAACCAGCTTTCTGTGCGGACTGATTCCGGCCCTAGCCGCAGCGCGCATCAGCGTGAATGACGCGCTGAAAGAAGGCGGCCGCACCGGTAGCGCCGGCAGCGGCCATGCCCGTTTACGTTCGGCACTGGTGATCGCGGAAATCGCGCTGGCTCTGGTGCTGCTGACCGCCTCCGGCCTCCTGTTGCGCAGCTTTGAGAAAATGCGCTCGGTCGACCTTGGCATTCGCGCCGATCACATGCTGACGGCCCACTACAACCTTCCGCGCCAGCAGTACAATTCACAGGCCGCTATAGACGCGTTCAACCTGGCTCTGCGTACGAAGCTGGAGCAACTACCAGGGGCGCAGGCTGTGGGAGTCACCACACTGCTCCCCGCCTCCGGCCAGGATATTCGCGCCACTTTCACTCCCGAAGGATATATTCCGCCGAGGGACGCCGGGTTGAACCTGGCATGGGAGTCCGAAGTAATGGGCGACTTCTTCGGTGCTGCGGGGATTCGAATCGTTCGAGGGCGCGACTTCACGCCGGCCGACGATGGTGCAGGCGCTCCGCTTGTGGTTATTGTCAACCGAACGCTGGCCGAGCGGTACTGGCCGGGACAGGATCCCATCGGCAAACGCTTGCACCGGGGCCCGGCGGAGGCGACGGCGCTACCCTGGCTTACCGTGGTGGGAGAGATTGGCGACGTCAAAGAGCTTGCGGCGGATGCAGCTACTTCGAACCAATTTTACTTTCCGGTCAGCCAAGCCAAGGCGGGCGCGGGATCTTTTGCGAGGCGTGAGATGCTATTTGGCAACACCGGCTCCATTGTATTGCGCGGCCGACGGCCGCCGGAGCAGGTGGTCGACGAACTACGCGCAACCGTTCGCTCCATCGATCCGCAGCTTCCACTTACTCAGGTCGAATCCATGGAGCGCGTCGTGAATGAGGGGCAGGCTCCGCGCCGCTTCAATACCGCAGTCATCTGCTGCTTCGCCGGCGCCGCCGTGATATTGGCTCTGCTCGGAATCTACAGCGTCATCGCTTTTTCCGCTGCGCTACGCACGCATGAAATGGCCATCCGTCTGGCGCTCGGCTCGCAGCGATCCGGCGTGATGAGCATCATTCTGACTTCGGGCGCCAAACTGGGACTGGCCGGTTGCGGCATCGGTACACTTGCGGCTGTATTCACCAGCCGCTTACTGCGCTCACTGCTGTTTGAAGTGGATCCCGTCGACCCACTCGTCATTGTGCTGGCAGCGCTTTCTATCTTTGTGCTCGCCCTGGTAGCGTCGGTGATTCCCGCGCGCCGCGCCGCGGCCATCGAGCTCTCGCAGGCCCTTCACGCGGAATAGCCATAGCCGTCCTTACTCTCGCGCTTGGATTGGACAACTAGACATCCCCGGCGCGCTCCCTCATGGATGTTTCCCTTTTCTCTGGAGAGAGCAGCCAGCAGGAAGGGCGTGCCAGCCTGTCGATAACCGATCTAGGCAGCTAGACACATTGTAATACTTGGCGACTAATTCTCTTGCCGAGCCATCTCGATATCACGAAGGTTTTGAAGTCTAGTAACTTCGATTCAAAAAGCGCTCGCATCAACAGATCCCCGTCGGCAACCGCCAGTTTCGCAGCCGTGAAAAGCTACCGCGGAACATCCGCTGGCGGAAAGTAGGCCCGGCTCAACGCTTCAGTCCACTCACCGAGACATTCGTTAACTGCAGGCGGCCAGCCCATGCCCGCATAATACGGTCCGGTTTGGCTTCTTCAGTAGGTTCTATCGCTCCGAGATCATGAAGGGCTCCAAGGTCAACCCCAGCTCGAAAGAGATCGTTTCGGGGAGGTCGCAAACCGTATCGCTGCACTGCTGAAACGCCAAGCGGCCTTGCAACACCAGCCGCCCTTCCGGCAAAGGGAATTTCAGAAGCAGCATGCCGATGCCTCGAAACGAACCGGTATAAACGGGTAGCGTTTCGCCGAGAACAGGGATGTCCGACATTTCCGCAGCGGGAAGTTCCAGTTTCTGACTCACGATAGCCGGACTCTCGAAGGTGACAGAAGTCGTCGTATAGCCTGCCGGTAGCGGCGTGCCGTAAATGTGCCATCGAGGTTGCAAGGCGAAGTCGACGAAAAAGCCCACCTCCTGTCCTGCGAATGCTTGGGCTGAGGGGAACCCGACGCGGACGGCCAAAGCGCCGCTCTTGAGGACCACGCTGGGGGCGTCGCTTTCGACGGTTCCGAACTCAGCGAGCGCTACGGCGGAGCCCGTCACGCGATGCTGGTAGTTATCCACGAAGTACTTCTTGACAACGCTCCCGTCCGGAGTAACGAGATATTCCACGGGATGGGGCACGCCGTACGATCTTAGGTCAGGAGCCATGTTGAAATTGAAAATGCCGAATTTACGAATTGTCTGGCTACCCTTGTCGGAGAGGAGTGGAAACCCGATAGAGTGCTTTTGCGCAAACGGGGCGAGGATCTCTTGCGAGTCGTAGCTGATTGCTGCGATGCGCACTCCATTCTTCTCTAGCATCATGCGCGACTGTTCCAGCTCCACGAGCTGGGAGCGGCAATACTGTCACCAGTCCGCGCTACGGTGGAAGACCAGAAACAGCCCATTCGGGCCGGCGAGATCGTTCAGCGTGCGGATGGCGCCCGATTGGTCGGGCAGTGCGAACTCAGGAATTCGTTCGCCAGGATCTGGGCCGGTTGCATAGCCATCGTTTGTAGCCCGGACGTGACGCGCTCGCACCTCGGCTGGAATCGACAAGCCGGCTGCTCGCAGCCGTCCGAATTCTCGCATGGCCGCAGCCTTTTCGGCGAGATCTCGGGGAGGATGATTCACCCCACCATGGTAGCTTTCTGTGATGCTGTGGTGTGGTCACCGGGAAGCTGTAGGATGCCGTGCCGACTACGCAAGCGTCGCCGGCGGTGCCTACATCCGTATTCCGACATTTGCTCGTCGAAGCTTGCGCGACGGCCTCGTGCTCCATTATTCCTGACGAGGCGCGAATTTGGCCTGGCTCGCCGGATCTTCAGAGTGTGAAATCATGGGCGCACGAATTTCCTGGAACTGGACCAAGTCCTTTGAAAAGATCAGGTCAAGGGTCCAGTCGAAAGCGACGCGCAGCTTCTTCTCCAGCCGAGGAAGTTTGCATAGATATATTGTTCGCCAAAGCCACCACGCGGGGAACCCCGAGAAATTGATTCCCAGAATTCTCGCCACGCCTGTGCGCCGTCCGATCGCGGCGAGTTGCGCGAAGGTCGAATAGTGGAACGGCATCTTCCTAGTTGCTCGCATGGCCGCGACGACATTGTGGGCCACTACCCTAGCTTGGCGGAGCGCGTGCTGCGCCGTCGGAGGATGAAAGCTACTGGTCCGGGGATCTGGCACCGCCGCGCAGTCCCCCAGAGCCCAGACTCCCGGCCATTCGTCCAATTCCAGGAATTCCGTTACCAGTAACCGACCGTGGTCCTTAGCGCAGGGGATTGTTTCAACCAAGCGATTCGGCGAAGTTCCGGCGGTCCAAACCAGCGTGTTGGTTGGAATCGCGGTGCCGTCGCTGAGTTGCACAGTCCGGCCCGAAAACGCTGCGACTCGAGTGTTCAGGCGGATTTCGACTTTCCGCTCTGTCAGTTTTCGATGTGCATAGGCGCCTAGTCCTTGTCCCAACTCGGGCAGAATCACTGGTCCGGAATGGACAAGAACGACGCGCAGCATCTCTTCACTTAGATTGGTGTAAGAACGGAGCGCTCCACGCACGAAGTCGTTGATCCCGGCAACGGTCTCCACGCCGGCGAAGCCCCCACCGGCGACAACGAACGTTAAGAGTGGCGTCTTTTGCTTACAGCATTCCGTATCCGCTTCTTCCAGGTGAGCGATCAGGTGATTGCGCAGACGCATCGCGTCGCCCAGCGTCTTCATGGACAGCGCGTAGTCCTCTAAACCCGAAATCCCGTACCGGTTGGTCATCGATCCAAGACCGATCACAAGGTAATCGAATTCGAATGTATGTCGATGGTGATCGAATCCATGGGAGACAACCACTTGCTTTTGCGCAAGATTAATCTGCTCCACTTCACCGGCGAAAAACTGCACCTTGCGCAGCATCTTCCGCACCGGGTTGACGATGGTTGTCAGATCCAGGTCGCTGGCCGCCACCTCATGAAGCATCGGAGTGAAGAGGAAAAAATTGTCGCGATTGATAAGCTTGATCTCGACGCGATCGCGGGCCAGTTTCTTCTCCAGTTCCATGGCGACTGTGACACCCACGAAGCCCCCGCCGAGAATGAGGATTCGCTTGTACGAACTATCTTCCATAGGAGTTCTCCTGGAGCTTCACTCGCCAAACTGGGGCGAGCGATCCACGGTCGCGCTATGGGACGGAGGTCGCAAGGGAAAAGATACAAAAAGACGTGGCATGGGAGACTTGTATCTGCTTGCGTGTAGGGAAGCCAAAGCGCTAAACTTCGCCTAGTCCGGTCCATGCACGTGAGAGCGGAGCCGATGAGCTTTCTTCCCGAAGTTGCGTTGGGCGACGAGTTCCAGCCGTTTGCCACGTTTTGCGGAGACCTCGGCTTCTTCCCCAACCTCCTTCGGGCCCAATCCCTTTTGCCGCGCCTCATCAAAGCACAGACCACTTTTGAGAAGGTCGTGAGGCTCAATCGAGGCGGGATCTCGCGAGTGCAGAAGGAGCGCATCCTGCTCTGCGTCGCAGTCGATCGCGGGGACGTTTACTGCGCCAGTCTGGCGCGCACAGCCCTGCTTTTACACGGAGAGCCGGACCATCGAATCGAAGGTCTGGCGCGAGACCACGCTGGCATTGGGCTGCCTGCGGATGAGGTGGCTTTGCTGGACTATTGCAGGAAACTAGCCTCCCACGCGCTTTCCGTGAATTCGGCCGACATCGAGCGCCTTCGTCAGTATGGCATTGGGGGTGAATCCATCATCGAAGCCGCGGTCACCACGGCCTTGGGCATCTATCGTTGTACCCTCTCTGTGGGCTTGCGTCCGGAGCCGGAATGCGAGCGCTGGAACCTGCCACCGGGACCGAAAATCTCGGGGCTGGAAGTAGAGCACGAAGCGCGGTCCCCAAAGGGCCCATACGTCTCCGCTCCGTATCTTAGTCCTCAGACTTTCGCGCCCTTCGCCACGCTGATGACGAGCCATGGGTTCATACCCAACTTCTTTCGCGCGCAAACGTTGCGGCCGGATCTCCTCGCAGCACAAGCCGAGCTTGCCGCCGCGATTTTACTTCCCGAGGATACGCTCACCCGATCGCAGAAAGAAACCATTCTATTGGCGGTTTCCGCGGCCAATCTCAACTCTTATTGCGTGGCGGTGCATTGCAACCTTTTGCGCGGATTAGGCCTGCCGGCTGAGGAAGGCGACCAGATCGCGATAGATCACCACCGATCTTCTCTCTCAGTGGCGGACAAAGCTCTTTTGGACTTTGCTATCAAGTTAGGATCTAGATTTTCCGAATTCTCGCTCGACGATGTCGACCGGCTCAGGTCGGCCGGTTTCACCGACCCTCAGATTTTGGAGTGCGAAGTGGTGACCGCGCTGAATAATTTCTCAAATGTTCTCCAGGCGGGCCTTGGCATCGAGCCTGATTTTGATCCGCCGCTTGCCTATGAAAGAAAGAAAACGCATCTTACGACCGTTTCCGATCGTCCAACCCAGCAGGCGTCGGCTGCCTCCTCGGCCGTGGCTGACGTGGAAGATCCGGACGCCGAGTTGACGGCCCATGCGCGCGCCGGAAACTTGGAGGCATTCGAAGAGCTGATTCGGAGGCACAGCCGGTTGGTTTATCGCGCCTTGACGGCCATTTTGGGCAACCAGGACAACGCCCAGGATGCCATGCAAGATGTCATGTTGAGCGCGTATGAGCACATCGCCGGATTCCAGTCGCGCTCGAAATTTTCGACCTGGTTGGTAAGCATCGCAAGAAACAAAGCGATTGAGTACTTGCGGAAGCGGAAAAATGAGGTTAGTTTGGATGAGTCTCCGTTCGGCGAAGATCAGGACTTTCGTCCTCGCGAATTGCGGGACTGGGTGGACAATCCCGAACAAGCGTATTCCCGCCAGGAGATCCAACAGCTCATTGAGAAAGGAATCATGGCACTTCCGCCAAAGTACCGCACGGTAGTGATGCTCCGCGACATTGAACACATGTCCATGGAGGACATAGCGCGACATTTGGGACTCAGCGTCCCGACGGTGAAAATACGCCTGCTGCGCGGCCGGCTCATGTTGAGAGAGTGGCTGGCGCCTCACTTTGCGCCCGGCGTCAGGAAAGCAAATCAATGATCACCTGCGACGAGTTCTTCGCCGATTTCGGCGATTACATCGATAACCGCGTTTCCCCTGAGGTGCGCAGGGAACTCGAACTCCATCTTTCCCAATGCCGGGCCTGTTATGTGTTGTACGACTCCACCTGTCAGACAGTGAAGATCGTCACGGACAGTGGTTCCTTCGAACTCCCCGAGAACGTTTCCGAGTCGATCATCGGTCAGGTGATGGCGAAGTTGCGAGCCGGCCAATCCTAGCGCCCAGCGCTAACGGAAGAATTTCTGTAACTTCCGCTTTTTAGATCACTCCTATGGCCCGTAGAGTTTGAGCGCGAGGTTGCTCAACCGATAACGAGGCTAAAGGAGATATCAAAATGTTTCGCATTTTCAAAGCGAGCGGAAAGCTCGGCGGCCTGGCGTTGGCGCTTGGATTTGTGGTGGTCCAGGCGCAAACCGATGGCGCCAAGACGCTGGAAACCGGCACGTTTCATGGCAAAGTACATAGTACTTCCGGCCGCGCCACGATTTATCAGGAAAAGGACGGGAAGCTGGTTCTTCGTCTCACTCGATTCAAGACTTCGAATGGACCGGACGTTCACGTGGTCCTCATCGCGGTCAAGGACGCGGACGACGACGCAAATTTTCTGAAGAACGGCACGGAACGAGTGGAGTTGGGCGCGCTGAAGGGCAATGAGGGCGACCAGAACTATGACATTCCCGCAGGCACTGATCTGGCGAAATACCAGACCGTTTCAATCTATTGCGAGCGCTTTAATGCGAATTTCGGCGCTGCGCCGCTCACCAAATTCTAGGATCTGAAAACACTGCCGCAATCGGGCCAGGCAGCCAAGTGCTGCCCGGCTCGCGCGGAAAAGGAGATAGCTTTGAGCACCTCTTGGATTATCCGTAAGAAATGGATTCTGATCGGCCTCGCCGTTCCCGTACTCATCGGTCTGTGGTGGGCCTTCCGTCCTGAGAAACTGTGGATTAATCAAAAGGTTGATGAGCCCGCTCCATTCGCCTCGACGGCCGATCCTCAGCCGCTTTATACCGGAACGCTCCAAGGCCAGGCGCACGAGACTAGCGGCCGCGCCACCATTTATAAAACGCCGTCCGGCACCGAGTTCCTGCGATTAACTGATTTCAAAACCTCGAACGGTCCGGATGTGCACGTTCTTCTGGCGAGAGCAGATGACGAGAACCTTCACCAGGAGATCGTCAAGGGCCAACTCGAGAGCATCGAACTTGGCTCGCTCAAGGGCAATCAAGGCGATCAGAACTACGATTTACAGCCGTCAGCCGACCTGGGTAAGTACAATGCCGTCGTCATCTATTGCGAGCGATTCCACGCGATTTTCGGCGTGGCCAGGCTCGAGCAGTTCTGACTTCTGCGCTCAGGGCCGTTACGCTAACGGTCAAATCGTCAGCTCCCGCATACGCTCCAGATCCAAGTCCTTGGAACACGGCAGTGAGCGGTTTTGCCTTATTTACGATGGGAAAAACGAAGGGCGGTGATTTTGCCGCGCTAACAAACGTGAAGAAAAACCTGTTTCGGGCAGACTTATTTTATCGTTTGAACGTAATTCCAATCTACCTGCCTCCGTTGCGTGAGCGCGTTCAGGACATCCTGCCGCTGACCGAGTTCTTTGTAGCAAAATTTGCAGCCCGCTTCAACAAGCCCATCGATTTGATTCCCGATGAAGTGATGGCGGTCCTCAAAGCGCACGACTGGCCAGGCAACATTCGCGAACTACAGAATTTCATCGAGCGCGCGGTGCTCTTTTCGCCTGGGTCGGTGCTGCGTCTGCCGCTGGACTTGAAGGCGATGGTGAAGCAGAGCTCGGAGAGCGCTTCACGGACGCTTGCCGACGCCGATCGGGAGCATATTCTGGAAACATTGAACCAAACCAACTGGCTTATCGGAGGACAGGACGGAGCGGCCAACCGGCTTGGATTGCCGCGTACTACGCTGATCTATAAGATGCGAAAGCTTGGAATTGAAATACGCCGATCCACCAGGGCGCGCTCCAATCGGCAGTTGGCGGATGAACAGTGTCGTGCCGCCGCGAGCTGTTGAGGAGACGCACGCATGATCGACTCTAATGATTTTCGGACGAAACGGATGCCGCTCAACCACGGAGAAGGCCAGATGCCCGTACTCGGATTTGGCAGCCTGATTCCCGATACCGCCGAGACGATAAGGGCTACCAGAGACGCGTTGGAAGCTGGATTTCGACACTTCGATTGTGCGGAACGATATCGGAATGAGCGTGAGGTGGGTGAAGCCTTGTATGCAGGACTCGCCGCCGGCAGGATTGAGCGTCAAGACATCTTTGTGACCACAAAGTTGTGGAACACCCATCATCGGCCCGATCGCGTCGAACCGGCTTTCGACGCGAGCCTGAGCAGACTCGGGCTCAATTATCTGGATCTTTATCTGATTCACACTCCATTTGCGTTTCAGCCGGGGGACGACCAGGATCCGCGAGATCAACATGGCAATATCCTTTACGACCACAGTGTCACTTTACTCGACACCTGGCGGGCGATGGAGAGTCTCGTGGACCATGGCAAATGCCGGGCCATCGGACTGTCTGATATCAGCTTGAGCGAACTGGCCCCCATTTACGAATCTGCGAGAATCAAGCCGGCCGTGGTCCAAGTGGAAGCACATCCGTATCTGCCGGAAACGGCACTTCTGGAATTCTGCAAGCAGAACGACGTTGTCTTTTTGGCTTTCGCTCCATTGGGGCACGGAATGAAGCCGGGGCCTCTCGAAGATCCAGTCATTTCGGCGATTGCGGCACGAGTTGGCAAGACGCCGGCACAGGTGTTGTTGGCTTGGGCGATACAGCGTGGCACGGCTCTGCTGACTACTCCGAGAACTGCGGCCCGCGCGCGGGAGAATTTCAACATCTCCGCCCTTCCCGAAGACGCGTTCGACGAAATCAATCGCATTCAAACTAGACAAAGGTTCAATGAAGTAGTGAAGACCGGCAGTCCTGGTTTCATTCCACAAGGGAGATGATCATGCGCCACGACCTCGTACCCGGAAACGTTTTTCCTGACTATCAGCTGCCGGATCACACGGACACACCGCGCAGGCTCAGCGAACTCCAGGGCGATGATCCCTTGATCCTGACGCTTGCGCGGGGCCATTACTGCCCGAAGGAACATCAGCAACATCTGGACCTTGCCGCGTTTTATCCGAAGATCGCTGTGGCATACACCCAGATTGCTACGATCTCGACCGATGACCACCACACTCTCCAGGAGTTCCGCGCGTCGGTGGGCGCCCAGTGGACCTTCCTCTCCGACCCCGAAAGAACGGTTCAGAAGGACCTCGACATCGCGGAGTACACCGACCCGGAACATAATCCGATGATTCCGCATACACTCGTACTCAAGCCGGGACTCATCATCCACAGCATCTATAACGGCTATTGGTTCTGGGGGCGGCCTTCTGTCGTCGACCTCTGGCAGGACCTGCGGGCCGTGACGCGCGAGATTCGCCCCGACTGGGATCTGAAGACTCCTGGACTTCGCGAGGCTTGGAACGCCGGCGACCGCTCGGCCTTCCATGGATGGAACAAGGAGCCAAAAGCGGTTTAGTACTGAAGGGCCGCGAGTGTAAGCGCATACCACCGTCGCGGATCCGTCCATGTCTGCTCGATTATAAAGCCCGCATCATCCAACAAAGCGCCAAGTGTACTCTCGGTGAACTTATAGCTATTCTCGGTATGGATGGTTTCAAAGGGCGCGAATTGAAGGCTGATTTGCGCGGCCGGGATATTTACACACTGATCGCGCGTACTCTCCAGGTGCATCTCCACGCGCGACTTGACACCATTCCAGCGCGCCCGATGCCGGAAGCAGCCGGTATCAAAGTCGGCGCCGAGTTCTCTGTTGAGGCGATGCAGAATGCTCAAATTGAACGCCGCTGTGACACCGTCTTTGTCGTCATACGCCCGCACGAGAGTCGCTTCGTCTTTCACCATATCTGTACCCAAGAGCAGCGCATCGCCGGCCCTGAGCTGAGACCTCAGATTGCGAAGAACGGTGCGAGACTCCTCCGGCGAGAAGTTGCCGATGTTCGGACCGATGTACATCGCGAGCGTGGTCGCTTGGAACCGTTCCAGCTTCGGCGGGTGGGTGACGTAATTCGCCACCATCGGCTGTAGCTGCACATCCGGCAACAAGTAACCAATGCTGTCGCACGACGCATCGAGTGCATCCGACGAGACATCAACGGGCAAATAAATTATTTCGCTTCGCAAACGCGTTGCGGCTTCCAGCAGAATACCGGTCTTGGCGGCTGTCCCCGCTCCCAACTCCAGTAGCCGCAAGGGCCGCGAGTAGTCAGAACCAGTCGTTCGGATAATCGCTTCGGCATAGTTCGCCAAAATGTCGCGCTCCAATCGCGTGGGATAGTATTCCGGCAGGGTGGTGATGCACTCGAAAAGACGTGAACCCTCGGCATCGTAGAGCATCCACGGAATCAGGGAGCGTGGACGTTTGAGCAGCCCGCGCCAAACCTCGTCGATCAGGGCCTCACGGGTGTCGAGCGGGGCAAGGGTCGTGATAATTTGCGAAGTCACAACGTCGTAGAATGCATTTCAAGAACCAGCACGCGCTTATGATGGGAAGAAAAGGAATCAAAGCGTTTGCCCGTCGCGCGGAACACTGGGAAAGCCATCGGTCCGACACCGACAGCCGACTGTTGATAGAGGTCCGTGCCCAGGATCTTGCTGGAAGGTTGGCCGCGCGTGCAACATCCGACGAACAAAGGAGTTCAATGACTAAGACCTATGACGCGATTATCATCGGAACCGGTCAGGCAGGTCCTTTCCTGGCGCAGCGCCTGGCAGGGTCGGGAATGAAAGTTGCAATCATTGAGCGCAAATTGTTCGGCGGCACGTGTGTCAACACCGGCTGCACACCCACCAAGACCATGATCGCAAGCGCGCATGCGGCCCACATGGTTCGTCGCGCAGCCGATTTCGGAGTCGTTAACAATGGCTCGGTGAGCGTCGACATGAAGCCCGTCAAATCGAGGAAAGACGCGGTTTCGGGGCAGTCGAGAACCGACGTCGAGAGCTGGCTGAGAGGCATGACAAACTGCACCGTGTACCAGGGACACGCTCGCTTCGAGTCCGCGAAAGAGGTAAGCGTCGGTTCGGAGAGGCTCACGGCGGATCGGATATTCATCAACGTGGGTGGTCGCGCAAGGTTGCCCCAGATGCCTGGTATCGAAGGGGTCCCATACCTGAACAACAGCTCCATTATGGACATCGATTTTCTTCCGCGCCACCTGATTATCATAGGCGGCGGCTACATCGGCCTGGAATTCGCACAAATGTACCGCAGGTTTGGGAGTGAAGTGACCATTATCGAGATGGGGTCGTACCTGGCTCAGCACGAAGATGAGGATGTTTCGACTGCTATTCGGGAGATCCTCGAGCACGAAGGCATCAAGGTTCGGGCAAACGCAACTTGTATTGGTTTTTCGAAGCGCGGCGAGGACATTCTCGCTCAGGTTGAATGCGCCAGTGGCGATCCCGAGGTAAGCGGCTCTCACGTCCTGCTGGCCGTGGGACGCCGTCCAAATACCGACGACCTCGGCCTTACGGAGGCAGGCGTTGCCGTCGATAAACGCGGATACATTGTTGTTGATGACCAGTTGCGCACCAGCGTCCCTGGAATCTGGGCATTAGGGGATTGCAATGGAAAAGGCGCGTTCACGCACACGGCCTTCAACGATGCTGAAATCGTCGGGGCGAATCTTCTGGACAATGATCCGCGCAAAGTCAGCGATCGCATTACCGCTTATGCTCTGTACATTGATCCTCCGCTCGGCCGTGCGGGCTTGACCGATGCAGAAGTTCGGAAAAGCGGTCGCCGCGCGCTGATTGGCCGTCGGCCGATGACGAAGGTTGGCCGCGCCGTTGAGAAGGGCGAGACGCAGGGGTTTATGAAGATCATCGTGGATGCCCAGACGCACCAGATCCTGGGAGCCGCCATCCTTGGAACCGGCGGCGACGAGGCCATTCACTCGATCCTTGACGTGATGTATGCCAAAGCGCCGTATACGGTCATTCAACGCGCCATGCATATTCACCCGACCGTTTCGGAACTGATCCCTACAATGCTCGGCGAACTCCAGCCGCTTTCGTAGCGCGCAGAGAAATGAGGCGTCTTCGTCGAACGGAACTCCCGGTGCATACTGTGGAGTTGGCACGCTACCTGGTTGGCAAAGTAGTGGTGCATGACACCGATGAAGGCAGGCTCAGCGGGCACATCGTCGAGACCGAAGCTTATCCGGTCGGTGATTCCGCCGGTCACGCATTTCGCGGAGAGACGCGGCGCAATGCCACGCTATTTCTTGGGCCAGGACACGCTTACGTATATTTCGCCTACGGTTCGTCGTTCATGCTGAACGTGACGAGCGAGGCGGTCGGAGTGGGCGCGGGAGT
>Ga0302326_10000677_pt1 | contig 90726 bp, 71 predicted proteins | sample Palsa_T0_3_FD_202264 | JGI IMG/M metagenome (GOLD analysis project Ga0302326, IMG submission 202264) | Peat permafrost microbial communities from Stordalen Mire near Abisko, Sweden - Palsa_T0_3 | ecosystem: Environmental > Terrestrial > Soil > Palsa > Peat permafrost | place: Sweden: Abisko... | reverse complement strand
CAGACGTAGCTGAGGTCGGAGATGGTGAAAGGATTCGGGCCGGACAGTCCCTGAACCCCGGACGCGTTGGTGATCTGCTGGTCGGTGATGACTCCGGAGATGGGCGCCGCGATGTCGATGATGCCGGAGGGGTGATCCTTGTCGATGCCGAGAGTGTGCAACTGTTCGGTGGCGGCGTTGAGGTCGGTTTTGGCGTCGGCTTCGGTGGCTTCGGCTTGTTCGAGGGCGCTTTTGGCGATGGCGCCCTTGTCGTAGAGGGTCTGGGCACGGTCGAGTTGCACGCGGGCGAGGCGCTCGTAGTTTTCGGCTTTGAGATAGGTCTGGTAAGCGCCAGAAACGTCGTTGCTGCGAACTCTCAATAAGATCTGGCCTTTTTCGACAACGTCGCCGAGTCGGGCCTTGAGCTCGACGACTCGTCCGGCAGCGAGGGAGATTACTGGGACGGCGCGGGTGATGTCGGGCTGGACGACGCCGGTTACGTTCAACGCGGAGACTGCTTTGTGCTCGATTGCGGTGAACAAGGGGAACTGCTCGGGGCGGTCGACTTTGAAGTTGTTGGCGTCGAGGTCGGGCTCGACGGTGGCGTTGGGGGGAGCCTCGGCCTTGGGGTCGGCTTTGCCGCTGCTGCAGGCGACGAGGGAGAGGATCAAGAAACAGCCGAGGGCCAGGGGGAGAATCTTGATCGCGTTTGATGCCGGCGAAGCTGTCGAGCTGCGCTCGACTGGACGGGCGAATGCGCCCGCCCCTACATGGACATCTTTGGTCCCGGCGTTGACATTTGTGTCGTGAGTTTTCATGGAATAACCTCGCGGCCTACCGACAGGTTCAGCTGCGCCGCCGCTGTGAGATAGGCGCCGACCAGATTGACGTAACTCAGCTGCACGGTGCGGTAATCGCTTTCTGCGCTCAGAAAATCCAGTAACGACGCGCCGCCGTGCTGGTAGGAAAAGAGAATGGTGTCGCGGACTCGGACGGCTTGCTCAAGATATTGACGCTTGTAGGGTTTGAGCAGGGTAATGTTGCTGGTGAGAGTGGCGTAGGCGGAATCCACGTCGCTGTGGACCTGGGTCGCGGCGGCTTCGCGTAGCTTTTCGCTGCGTTTGATGTCAATTTTCGTGCGCAGCTTTTCGCCCTGGTTGGTGTCGAAAATGCGCAGCGGGATGCTGACGCTGGCGCCGAGAGTGTTCAGGGCGTCAGGATTGTTGAAAGAGCCGTTGTGAGTGAACCAGACGCTGACCGTGGGATCGGTGGAACCGTTGGCTTCGGCCAGCTTGTAGCTGCTTTCGGCCTGCTGCACGGAAAGCACGGCGGCGCGCAGGTCGGGACGGGCGTCGAGCGCTTGCTTGCGATAGTCGTCGAGAGAAAGCGTGTCTTCGGTGAAATCGAAGGGTCCGTCGACATCGAAACTGTCGATGGGGCGGTGATCATTGAGCAGGGCGAGCAGATTGATTTTTGTGGTGCGCAGATTGACCAGCGCGGTTTGCACGTCGGACTCGTATTGCAGGCGCTGCAATTCGAGGCGGTCGAGGTCGATCTGGGCGATGTCGCCGGCCTGGTAGCGGTCACGGCTGATTTTCAGAATTTTGTCGTAGTAGTCGATATTGTCCTGAGCCAGCTTCAACACGGCTTTGGCTTGCAGGATGCCGACGAAAGCGCTGCGCAGATTGAATAGGAGATTGCGTTCGGAATCGTCCTGCTGGGCGACGCCGACGGCGGTGCCTTCCTTGGCGACCTCGGAGCGCAGGCCCCGCTTGTTGCGCCGCTCGAATAAGTAGCTGACGCTTGGCGAGATGAGAGTGCCGGCAAAGGGCTGCCATACACCGTGGCTGGGGGCGATCTGGGTGCCGTCGGCGGAGAGGGTGAAGTCGGGGTTGGGGCGAAGGTTGGCGGTAATTTCCTGGGCCTTCAGTTCATCGATATTCAGAAAGCCTGCCAGCAGGGTCGGGTTGTTCGTATGGAAGCGGTCTTTGACGTTGTCCCAGGTCCAGACCTGGGATGCGGATGAAGATGCGAATGAAGGCGCGGGCGCAGGCGCGGCTGGGGGCGCGGCCTGAGCATACAGACTCGCCGCCCCGAGAATCAGCGCTGCACTCGACAATCTCCACCGGATTAAGAACTCCATCGGGCAATCCATTTTTGTCAGCATCAGTGGCCGGCGTTGAGCCGTACACGGTAAAAAGGGTTTCGGCCCCGGCGGTTAAGCCTGCCGGCGACTTGGCCGATGAGACTACTATCTCGTTTTCCGCCTAAGATTTTCGTAAAGACAAAGTAAAGATTCGCCGTTTATGCAAACGATTCTTTGACCGTCGGCGAATTCGAGGGACCTACGCAGGAAGAACAGCGGGAGGAGCGCGGCCCAGTCGCTGGATGGCGGCGCCTGCATACGCGGATAAGTTGGTGGAGTGTGACTCCAGCCAGTTCTCTTCATTCACGACCTGAGGGTTAACGGCTGTAGCCAGGGCCGGGGGACTTTGCCACTTCGAGGCCGCAGCCTTTTCACTGCCGGCATGCAACACACTGCGTTTGCTGGCGGGCGACTCTTCCATCTCGTTGCGCATGGCGCGGAGATCGTCGGTGGCAGAAACCACGGGGAAAAGAATGACCAGCAGGCAGGCCAAAGCCAGGAGGCACTGCAGAGAAGTAAACCTGCGGCCTCCGGGAGCAATTCTGGAGCCGCGCCAGAGACAAAAGGCGGGTAGCGCCAAAAGCAGCCACGCGAGATTGAGCAGCAGTTCCATGAAGACCGGACTCGGGGGAGAGATTCCCCGAGTTGCTAGTTTGGCAGAAGTCTTAAATCCAAGTCAATGTGACTTCCGGGTGGAAAGGTGGTGCAGAGGGGACTTTCAAGCATGGCGCCGTCCCGAGCGGAGCCGTTTCTCAGGCGGAGCGACGGATCCCCCGAAAATCGTGCCTTGGGAGATCCCCTTCGGCTCCGCTCAGGGCAGGCTCTCCCGCGGCTGAAGTACGCCGCGCTTCGGGATGACGCACTGCACAGCAGCGCTGGGTGGAAGGGTGGTGCGGTGCAAGATCGCTCGGGCGGAACATTCTTACAGGAATCTTATACGGTGGCGGAAGAACTGTGGGAGAGTAGAGGAAGAACGTTTTGGGCTGCGGACGGCGGGCTGGATTTTCGTAGCAGGGAACTTGAGGTGAAAGATGGCGAAGCGGCAGAGAGCGTGGGCTGTTGGGGTGTTGGCGCTGTTGGTGTTGGCAGCGAGCATGGCGGTCTGCGAGTTTGCGTCGGCCAAGGTGCCCGATAAGCCGGTCGCGACTCTGGCGGTGATGGTGCTGCCGCAGGACGCGCCGGGGTTGGTGATCGAGAATGAGTCGCAATTGCCGGATACTCATCCGCACGCGCCGTATGAAATGCGATTTCAGGCGCACGGGAATATTTCGACGCCGCGCTGGCGAGTGGAAAAAGGAGCGCTGCCGGAAGGAATGAAGCTGGAGGAAGATGGACGGCTGCATGGGCGGGCTGATCACGCGGGGGAGTTTCAGTTTACGGTATCGGTGATCGACGGCGGCCGGGAGCGAGGGGTGCAGAAGGGGTTTGTGTTGCGCGTAACCTCGGCGTTGAGTCTGAATTGGAAGGCTGGCGCGCATGTGAACGGAAACCGGATTGAGGGCAGCGTTCAGGTTTCAAACACAACGCCTGACGATGTGGATTTGACGTACTATGTGCTGGCGGTGGCGCCGAATGGGCGGGCTACGGCGATTGGTTATCAGCATTTTGTGTTGAAGCGAGGCACGACGGACATGGAGTTGCCCTTTGGGGAGACGCTGCCGCATGGGGGATATTTGGTCCACGTGGATGCGGTGGGCGAAGTGGCGGCGAAGAATGTGATTTACCGGGAATCCCTGGATACGCCGGAGCGGCTGCAGGTGACGGTGGGGCCGTAACGGGGCTGCGGGAAAAATCGGTTCGTTAACCTCAGGGGTAGAAGGGGCGGTGGCGTCCCTGCGGGAATGCTGTCGCGCCGCATTCTTCCATCCTTCCTATCCTTCCATCCTTCCAGCCGCTAGAGCGGAGCTTGCGCACAGTGCCGGTTTGGCATGCCGGAAGGCTTGCCCTGATACGATTGTTTTTTCAAACCGCACCGGTACCGTCCTCCCATTATCCGTAACGCCCCGGCAGAAACTTGATAGGATCATTTCGCACAAACGGACGGGAGGGCTGTCAAAACATGATTACTCGCCGCGGCTTCATGATTGCAAGTGGACTGAGCGCGCTGGCTTCCACTCGAGTGTTCGGCGCGAATGACACGATTCGGATTGGAGTGATTGGGGCGGGGGGCCGTATGAAGAGTCTGCTCGATGCCGCGGACAGGGCCGGACTTTATCAGATCGTGGCGGTCAGCGACGTGTATGGTCCGCGCCGCGATGCGATTGTGCTGCGGTCCAACGGGCTCGCGAGCAGCCATCTGGATTATCGCGAAGTGCTGGCGAAGGACATTGATGCGGTGATCATCGCATCGCCAGACCACTGGCACGTGCCCATGGCCGGCGATGCGCTGGCGGCGGGCAAAGACGTTTATCTGGAGAAGCCGGTCACCCACACGCTGGAGGAAGGGGCCACGCTGACGCGCGCGGTGCGTTCGGGCAAGCAGATTTTGCAGTGCGGCATGCAGCAGCGCAGCTGGAGCCACTTTCGCGATGCGGTCGATTTGATTCAGGGTGGAAGTCTCGGGCGTGTGGTGCAGGTGCGGACCTACTGGTGGCAGAACTATCACGCGACGCGGCCACCGAAACCCGTGGATGCGCAGGCGCTCGATTGGAAACTGTGGCTGGGAGGTGCGCCGGACCAGGCCTTCAGCCAGGAGAAGTTTGACCACTGGCGCTGGTTCTGGAACTTCGGTGGCGGGGCGATGACGGATTTATTCACGCACTGGATCGACGTCGTGCATTGGGCCATGAAATCCGACCAGCCCCGGCAGGCGCAGATGCTGGCGGACAAATATATTTTCGAGCAATGGGACTGTCCGGACACTATTCAGGCCGCGTTCCGCTATCCCGGCTTTGACGTGGTGTACGAGGGGATGATGAATTCTTCCATTGACGATGGCGGGCTGGAGTTCCGCGGGACGGAGGCCACGTTGAAGATCAATCGCAGTGGCTTCAGCGTTTATCGCGAGCGGGTGGAGGAGGAAAAGAATCCCGCGTTGAGCGCTCACAGCGTGCTCGACGGCACGATTACCCACATGGAAAATTTCTTCGACTGCATCAAAACGCGACGCGAGCCGAATGCGCCGGTGGAGACTGGAGTGGCGGCGGCGCGGGCGGGGCAGATGGGAAACCTGGCGTATCAGCACGGCGGGCAGTATGCGTGGCCGGGGAAGGCATGATTTCGCGTAGCGCCTCGAGCTGGCGATCGAGGGACGGCCATGGGCGGCTGTCCCCACCCAATAAACGGACTACTTGGCAGCTGTGGTGATGGTGTCGGTCAGCGGGACACCGAGTGTGCCTGCCGTGCTTGATTTGAAATCGTAGACGCCTGTCCGCAGAAATGCGTATCCATTGGGGATGTCTATTTCTTTGTGAATCTGCAGGCCGCCCTTCTGCACGGTTTCATATTCTTTGGCTTGCAGGACTACGTTGCCTTGTGTGACGGCGAAGTTCAACGGTTTGCCCTCGCGGCTGTAGGCCAGGAGCACGACTTCGATGCGGCCGTGACGGGCGCCATCGGGAGCAGGATCAAGCTTGAGGTCTCCTACCGAGATAGCAAAATCCACGCTATAGCGCGTGAAAGGCCCTTTCATGTCCGGGTTGCTGCCGACGTGGGGCGCGCCGGGCGCGGGCTGCGGATTAGAAGGTTGCACCAGCACCTTATAGAGAATCTGAGTGTAGTCGGGCAGGTTGCGTCCCATCAGGGCGAGCAGGGGATCGGAGTCCGGCTTTTGTCCGGCAGAGAGGGCGGTCGCAAGGTCGTCGGCAAAATATCCGCGGCGGTAGGCGAGAGAGGCTTTGGCGCTGACGAGCTTCACCTGAATGCGGCGGAATTTTCCGTCCATTGCGGCGTTGGATGGAGAGTAGGCCAGGGAGTAGTAGCGTGCGCCGTTGTTGATGACGCGAGAAAGAGCGCCGGCAAGTCCGTTGGTGTTGTAGTAGGCTTGGCCGCCGGTATCCTTGGCCAAGTCCTCCATGGCCTGGTGGTTCAAGTCACGGCTGGCGGTTCCGGAGTTCATTTGCTTTACCTGATCGCGCAGGGACTGGGTCGGCCGCTTCTGTCCGATTTCGCTGCCGTTGGCTTGAAAAATGGCGTCCGAGGTCAGGCCCTCGGCGGCGATGGGGTAAAGAGCGAGGTTAGCCGAGGAAAGCAAGTCGGTGGTCTTGCGGATTTCGTCCTGGAAAGTGGCGGCGATGCTGAAGGGATCGGGCAGATCGGGATCAGAAAAGATGGCGGTAGGGAATGATCCCGAGAACCAGATCACATTCTTGCGGCCGGGGACGCCCGACAGGTAGCGGGCTAACTGCTGCATGGCTTCGAGAGTGATCTCGATACGCTGTCTCGTCTCAAAAGCTGCGCTGTCAGCCAGGAATTGCTTGGCGGCCTGGACGGGATCGACGGCGGCGTCGGCGAGAGTTTTGGGTGGAGGGCCCATATCCTCTTGGGTGAGGAAGTCGATGCGGCGCTGGTTGGCGTCGTTTTCGGCGTCGGAGGGAAGCAGCGCAGATTGTTGAGGTCCCTTCGTGGTGTTGAGAGCGGCAAGCAATTCCGTCGAATCGGTGGTTACGCCTTGGAGCATGCGTAGCTGGGATGCGAGCGTGAAAATGGCTACGCGTGTGCCAGGGGGAATCGTCTTCAGATACTTGAGCATCTGCGAGCGGACGTAGCCTTGATCGCGGGATGGAGTATTCAAAGCATCGAGCAGAATGACGTTGACGGAATCCGCCGCCTGCAGCAGCGGGAAGTTGGTGTAGACGTGTGGCGGGAGCGGCGGCATCTGGACCTGAGTGATGGGGGCGCCGTGGTGCTCCTCGAAAGAGGAGATGATCTGGGGCTGGCCGTCTTCGAGGACTTCGAAGTCTTTCTTCTGTAGGCCGGTGACGGGGTCTCCTTTGTCGTTGGTGACGACGACGTCGACCAGAACGAGGCGGGCTTTGGTCTTAAGGACGGCGGTCGCGTCGCCGGAGGCGGGGGGAGCAGTTTGTGAGCCAACCGGACTACTGATTGAGGCCAGCAGAGCGAGGTAAATGATGAAGCTGGGGCGATACATGCGAGCCTTCTTGGCCACAACCTTATCACAATCGGTCGGGGCTCAGTTTGAACGCTCAGGCGTGCGGTCATCCCGATCCCTCCAGAGTCGTGCCTGGGGAGATCCCTCCCGCGGCTGAACTACGCCGCGCTTCGGGATGACGCACGGACAAGGATTTAAACTGAGCCACGCCCACAACTCAGATAACCGTCTAAATCGCAAAACGAGCGGGTAGAATGATCGGGCTCAATGGATGAGCATCTCAGGGAAGGCGCTGCGCGCCGATTATGAGGAGGTCCAACGAATGGCGCAAGGGAATGGGTTGGTTCAGGTTACGAGTCGTTATTCGGTCGACGAGACGGTGCGGCGGTTGGAGGCGGCTTTTGCGGAGAAGGGAATGCGCGTGTTTGCCGTGATTGATCATAGCGGCGAGGCGGAGAAGGTTGGGCTGGAGATGAGGCCGACCAAAGTTGTGATTTTTGGGAGTCCGAAGGGTGGGACTCCGTTGATGGTGGCGGCTCCGAGCCTGGCGATTGATTTGCCGCTGAAGGCGCTGGTGGCGGAGGATGCGGAGGGGAAGGTTTCGGTTACTTATAACGATCCGGAGTATTTGAGGGAGCGGCATGGGGTGCCGGAGGAGCTGATCAAGAATATTGCGGGGGCGGGGGTTGTGATTGGGAAAGCTGTGGAATAATGCTGGCGGCGTGGGGAGTGCTTCCGGTTTGACTGGGCTCTGTAGAAACCCCCATTTCTCGCGCAAAGGACGCGCGAGAAATGGGGCACCCATCCGATTGGTGACGGCGAACCTGTGATGGAGAACTTGTGACGGAGAATTCCAATCCCAATCTGGCGCGTGATCATCTGGCGAATGAGCGGACGTTTCTGGCTTGGGTGCGGACGGGGGCGGCGATTGTGGTGTTTGGATTTGCCATTGGACGGTTCGCGATTGCCATGCGGCAGTTGACGGCGATGGAGGGACATCCGGTGCAGACGGCGGCGATGTCGGTGTGGATGGGGTCGGGGGCGATTGTCGCGGGTGTGGGGTTGGTGGTGGTGGGGTTGATGCGGTATCGCAAGACGCGGGTGCAGTTGGATTCGGGGACGTTTGAGCCGGCGGGGTTTGTGCTGGATCTGATTACGATTTTGACGGTGCTGTTTGGGTTGGCGCTGGCGGGATATTTGATTTATACGGAGAAGGTTCTGGGGTAGGGCGGGGCTAAAGCCCAATCTTCTTCTTTGGATTCAACGCGGCCCTAAAGAGCCGCTCTTTCACGGTGGTTACGGGCCTTCACGATTTGGTCAAGGTTTGTGAAGGCGGATAGGACAGCAGGTTCCTCGACTTCGCTCGGAATGAGAGCTTTAGGAAAAGAATCGGGGAGCCGAGCGCGGCAACCTGGAAAACTATGGCGAACGATCTCGGAAAAAGCGATCAGGAAAAAGAGGCGGCGGCGCGGGCTAGTTTGCGGTTTGTGAAAGATGGGCAGGTGGTGGGGCTGGGAACGGGATCGACGGCGGCGTTCTTTATTAAGTTGCTGGCGGAGAAGGTGAGGAACGGGCTGCGCATTCGTGGGATTCCGACTTCGGTGAAGGCGGGGGAGTTAGCGCAGAGTTTGGGGATTCCGCTGACTACGCTCGATGAATGCCAGGACATTGCGGTCACCGTAGATGGGGCGGATGAAGTCGATCCGCAATTGCGCTTGATTAAAGGCGGCGGCGGGGCGATGCTGCGCGAGAAGATTGTGGCGTCGGCGACGAAGCAGTTGGTGATTGTGGCGGACGAATCGAAACAGGTGCAGACGTTGGGGAAGTTTCCGCTGCCGGTGGAAGTGATTGGGTTCGCCCAGGCGCTGGTGGCAAAGCGGATTACGGCGCTGGGGGCGGCGGTTTCTGTAAGGGTGGGCGCCGATGGGAAACCTTTTGTGACGGATGAGCACAATCATATTCTGGATTGCCGGTTTGGGCAGATTCGGGATGCGGATTTGCTGGCAAGGCAGTTGAGCGACATGCCGGGGGTGGTGGAGCATGGGTTGTTTATCGGGATGGCCAGTGTCGTGCTATTTGCTCGGGGGAGTGAGATTGTGGAGTTGAGGAAGTAGACAACGAGAGCCAGCCGAGCTTTGGTCGGCGTGTCCGGGTCTGAGAGCCGGACCACACGAGCAAGAGCAGTTTCCTCGCTTTGCTCGGAATGACAACAGTTATTCGGAATGACAACAGTTATAAGGAACTGAATGGCAGTGGGAGCACAAATTCCGGGATGGACTGGAATTTCGCGGAGGCGGGTGCCGCGGTTTGAGATGCAGGCGCCTTTGGATATCACCGTGCTGCGGTCGGGGATTCCTGACACAGTACCGGGGCGGTCGGTGGATGTGTGCGAGTGCGGGATTGCGGCCGTATTGGCGGGGGAACTGGTTGCGGGCGAAACCGTGGGGGTTGAGGTTCGTCTGCCTTCGGCGGGTCCGCTGCGGGCGCGGGCGATGGTGCGAAATCAGGATCAGTTGCGCTGCGGGCTGGAGTTTGTTGGATTGTCGACTGCGCAGCGGGCCGCCATTCGGAATTGGGCGAAAGAGTCGAAAGCGGAGACGGGGATCGAGGAGATTCCCGCGCCTGCCGCGGAAAAGCAGGCTTCTGAGCAACCGCTGCCGGAAACGAAACATTCGGGGACCAGCGGAGTGAGCGGGGCAGCTTTGGTGGGGACGATCTCGCATTGGGCAAGGTCGGTTGCGACTAGGTTCGGGGTGATAAGGTTCGGGGGAGCAAACTCGGGTGCCGACTCGGGCGGTGCGAACTCCGATGGAGCGGGGCCGACGTGGTCGAAGAAGTGGAGACGCCCGGAATGGGCAGTCGCTCTGATTGGTATCGTGTTGTGCGCGGCGTTTGGCGCGGGTGTATTTCTGTGGCGATGGAACCGGACATGGGAGGAGTTGGAGTCGGGATTGAAGAATCCGGAGACGTCGACTGCCGAGAAACCGCAGGCGCAGGTGGGCGCGGAAGTAATGGAGAAGTTGCTGGTCCACAGGGTAGAGCCGGCGTATCCCGCGGAAGCGCGGAAGGCAAATCTGCATGGGATTATCGCGCTGAATATTGTGGTGGGGCGGGATGGATCAGTGGTGAGCATGCGCGCGCTGAACGGGCCGGAGGTGCTGGCGCAGGCGGCGATGGATGCGCTGCGCTGGTGGAAGTTCGAGCCCTACCGGGTGAATGGGGAGCCGACGATCGTCGAGACGACTCTGGCGGTTGAGTTTAAGCGGTAGGTTTGGATCCGCAATTTTTGGGTGCACGCTTCGCATCGGGCGAGAGTCAAGAATCGTCCGCCCGGTGACGGAAGCTCCTCTTGAAGTTTCCGGTGGCGACAGGCGGGCATGGGGTTCCCTTCGGCTCCGCTCAGGGCAGGCTTTCGCTTCGCTCAGAATGACAAGCTCATATAGACGGCTGGCGCCTAGGAACGCTTCTTGCGCAGTGCACGTAGGATGGCGGTGCCGCTGACGGCGAAGCAGACGACCGATCCTAGCGCGGCGACCAGCATAAGATTGGCGCTCGAGTGGAAGACGTCGGCGGAAACGGCGGCGATCGCGAAGACGAGTCCCAGTATGTTGAGCCAGATCGGGGCGCGGACTTCGTTTCTTAGTTCGCTGCGGACTTCATTGTTTACCCCATTGTTTACCCCAGTGTTTACCCCGGCGCCTGTCTGGGCGCTCAGGTCTTTTCGCAGGCGAAGCTGGAGCAGGAGAGCGGCGATTCCGATGGCCGCCACGACGACCAGCGCGAGCGGACTGTAGAAAGCGGAACGGCTGGTGTAGATCACCACCAGTGCGAGCGCCAGAAGAAGTAGTCCTGCGGCAACGATGCGCCAGCGGCGCGGTTTTCCCCTTGGATCTGGCTGTGACGGAGGCGCGGGACCCGGGCTGGAATCGGCGTTGGGCAAGGAGTTCCGTCCCAAGTTATACAGGGCGGAGCGTGGGGTTTTCAATCCTGGCCTGTCAATCCTGGCCTGTCAATCCTGGCCCGTCAATCCTGGCCCGTCACGCCTGGTACGTCACGCCGCACTTGAGCGTCGTCATTCTGGCAAATTCAATCCAGCGGCTTTACTTCTTAACTCTTCTTCTTAATTCTGCAGACAAGATCGTTCCGAGCCGAGGGAATAACTCACGAGGGCGGGGGACGGGTGGCGCCGGCAAGCCATTCGGCGTTGCGGGGATCTCCGTTATTGACGGCGTAGAGGACGAGTTCGACACGGCTGGAGACGCCAAGCTTCTCGTAGACGTGGAAAAGATACTTCTTGACGGTGTGTTCGCTGAGATTGAGTTCGCGGGCGATCTGGCGGTTGCTCAGACCTTCGGCGACCAGGGCGACGACTTGTTCCTCGCGCGGCGTCAGAAGGGACGAGCCTTTGGAGTTGAGCACGCGCAGCGAGGGGACTTCGGAGATGAGGTCCATTACGTAGTTCAGTTGCTCGGTGTTGGCCCAGATCTGTCCGGCGGCCACGCGCAGTAAACACTTGCACAGCAGGCGGAGGTTGGCGTCGGTGATGGGGAAAATGCCGCGGGCGCCGGAACGAAATGCGCTGACGACGAGTTCGCGGTCGCAGGTGTCGACCAGCAGGACTTTCGGAATCTGGGGGTGCGAAAGATGAAGGCGGCGCAGAGTCATCACGGTATCCGAGACGTTGGCGAACGCGTTCAGCGACAGCACGGCGATGCGGGGAGGCTCCGTGCTGATCGCCTGAAGGATTGAGAACGTGTCCATCGGGCAGGTGGTGATTTGGAACTCGGAGTGGCGGCGCAGGGCGCTGGTCAGCAACTGTGCCTGCATGCGATTAGAGTCGGCGATGAGGACACCAATTGCATCGGAAGTGGCGGCGGACAGCGGACGCTTCAAACAAGCTCCCAAGAAACCGAAAGAGGACTGATGCCGCGATTGTAGGGAGAGGAAGTCGGGTTCACAAGCAAACTTGACACAAAATTACGGGACCACTCTCAAATCGGGAATCAAGATTTCTGGTACGCGGGCGCGCGAGTTGGGGCGGTCCAGGGTGTGGAAGAAAATGACGGGGAGCGGTTCGAAGCGTCTGGATTGGGCATGGATTGTGACGGAGATCACAGCATTTGGTTTCAAGACGGGAAGAGTGCGGCGAATTCATTCCAATCAGCGTGACATGACAAACATGCAAGTCTACTTTGGTGGGTACTCCTGATAGAGAACGTTCACTCAGCCTTTTCGTGCGCTGTGGCGAGGCGCATCCGGGTAAGCCGATGATTATGTACGACCCTTCGCGTGGAAGAACCTTTTCCCGAAAAAGGATAGCGGTCCACTTTTGTGGATGGTACTTCCCATGTCTTGCTGCCTTCAGGCGCGGAGTTTACTTTGCAACAGTAGAGGTCACCTTATCCGGTGATGCTCAGCGCCAAGGGGCGACGAAGGTGAAATGAGACATTGTTTTAAATTCGTCCGATTCATCGCTATCGCTCTGTTGGTTTTGAAGTGTGGTTCGGCCGCGTTCGCTCAAGGTGAAAAAACAGACCTGAGCGGAGACAAGCAGACTTCCCAATCCGGCTTTACCGGGGCTGGGTCGGGAGGGAGTAGCACGACGGCCGCAACACCCGGAGGAGCGGATAGCCTGAGAAACCCCATACTCGGAGGGGAGCGCTATCCGCTCTACCGGTTACGACCCAGCGATGTTGTGGACGTTAGCTTTACCGTGGCACCGGAGTTCAACCAGACCTTGACGGTGCAGCCGGACGGCTACGTCATGTTGAAAGATGCCGGGATGGTTGAGGTGCAGGGGCTAAACCTGCAGGAATTCAGCGAGGCCGTGCAGAAGGCCTACCGCGGGTACTTGCATGATCCGCAGGCGGCGGTGGCGCTGAAGGAATTTGAGCATCCTTACTTCATTGTCGGCGGCCAAGTAGGGAAGCCGGGCAAGTACGAACTGCGTTCGGACACGACCGTGGCCGAGGCGGTGGAGATTGCGGGAGGGCTGACAGAGGAATCGAAGCACTCCCAGGTGGTGCTGTTCCGGCGAGTGAATGACGATCTGGTCGAAACTCGGCTGCTCAACCTGAAAAAGATGCTGAAGGATAAGACCCTCAAAGAAGATGCCCATCTTCGGCCGGGAGATCTGATATTCGTTCCGCAGAACACGATTTCGAAAATTGCCCGCTTTCTGCCTAAGCCTGCCCTAAGCGCGTACGTAAGCCCCACTCAATTTTAGAAAAGCAATCTCAAAATCCTATGCCGAAAGAAGACCAGCTTCGCGAGCGAGAACAGGTGTCGCCGCCAACCATGCGGGAACTAGCCATGGTGGTGTTTCGGCAGCGCAGGGTCTTCGTCTGCGCGTCGGGATTGGTGTTGGCGCTGGCGATCCTGTATGCGCTGGTGGGTACGAAATATCAGGCCAACATGAAAGTGCTGGTGCGGAGGGGGCGCGCCGACGCTCCGGTGACGGCGGCGGAAGATGCTCCCATCGACCTGACACGGATGTCGATCACGGAGGAGGAACTGAATTCCGAGGTCGAGTTGCTGAAGGACGATGAAGTTCTGCGGAAAGTGGTCGAGCAGACCGGAGTGGGCGGGCGCGACTGGTTTCACTTTCTGCATCTCGGTGAAGGTGATGCGGGGCGCGTAGAGCGGGCGGCGCGGCAGTTGGCCAGGAAGTTGGAGGTAGAGCCGGTGAAGAAAACGAACCTGATTGCGATCAGCTATGCGGCGGACGATCCGCGGGTGGCGGCGAGGGTGTTGCAGGCAGTCGGGAATTCGTATCTGGAGAAGCATAAGGAAGTTCATCGACCCTCTGGCGAGTTTCACTTTTTTGAACAGCAGACCGGCGAATCGCGGCGGCAACTGGAAGAGTCGCAACGGAAACTGCTCTATTTCGCCGCAGGGCATGGAGTGGTGGCAGCGGCGCAGCAACGCGATCTGGCGCTGCAGAAGTTGAGCGAAGTGGATGGCAGTTACCGGCAAACCCGAATCGACCTGGCCGAGACTCAACAGCGAGTGTGGGCGCTGGGAGATCTGCTGACGAAGCTGCCGGAGCGGACCACCACGCAGGTTCACACTGCGGATAATCCGGACCTGCTGAAGGCATTGAAGTCGAGTCTGCTGGATCTACAACTGAAGCGCACCCAGTTGTTGACGAAATTCGAGCCCGGCCATCGCCTGGTGCAGGAAGTGGATCAGCAGATTGCGCAGAACGAAGCGATGATTGCGGCGGAGAATGCGCTGCCGCTGCGGGATGAAACGACCGACAAGAATGAGCACTACGAATGGGCGAAGTCGGAATTGCAGCAGGCGCAGGTGCAGTTAAAAGCGCTGCAAGCCCGGGAGGCAGCGACCTCTACGCAGGAGACCGCTTATCGGGCCATGACGCAGCAACTGGGCGAGGATGCGGTCACGCAGGACGATCTGCTGAGCACAGAGAAAGCGGCGCAGGACAACTATCTTCTTTATGTGAAGAAGCAGGACGAGGCGCGGATGGACGACGCGCTGGATCAGGGAGGCATCGTCAACGTGGCGATCGCGGAGCATCCGGTTGCTCCGGCATTGCCGGTCTGGTCCGCGTGGACGGTGTTGGCGATAGGATTGGCGGCGGCTGGAGCAGCGGGCACGGGTGCAGCGTTTGCGGCGGACTATCTGGACCCGGCGTTCCGCACGCCGGAGGATGTGCTGGCCTACCTGAATTCTCCGGTATTGGCATCGCTGCCCGGCGAGACGCGAAGGAAGCTTTCTGCATGAGAGAACAGGTTATGAGCGCGGGAGCGGTGTTTGCGCGGTCGAACACCAACGAGGAGGTGCATCCGAGCCCGAACAGCGTGCAAGAGGCGAGAGGATGGAATCCGGAGGACTTTGCCCGGCAACAGATTCAGGGACTGGTGCGCAGGGTCTTCTTTTCGAAGGTCTCTTCGAACCTCTCTTCGAATGACGAGAGGCCGGTGCGGCAAGTCGTGTTCAGTGCGCTGGACGAGGAGACGGATGTGCGGAGCATCTGCCGCAGGGTGGGCGAGACGCTCGCACGGGAGATCGTTGGGAACGTCGCGATTGTGGGAGCGTATCCGCGGGTGCTGCAGGGTGCAGAGAACTATCCATCGGAACCGACGGGGCGGCCAGAACCGGAAACAAATACACCGCTGCGGCGGGCTGCGACCCGCGTGCAGAGCAATCTGTGGCTGGTACCGGGGGCGGGAAAGGACGAGGCTCGGGGCGGGACTGCCTCGCTGCATTCGTATCTGGGTGAGGTGCGAAGCGCCTTTGAGTATTCGATTGTGGAAGGTCCGCCAGCCGGAGAGTCGAACGAAGCGATGGCCACGGCTCAGTTCGCGGATGGAATCATCCTGGTGTTGTCGGCCCGTCGCACGCGGCGGATAGCCGCACGCAAGATTAAGGAAATGCTCGAAGGGGCGCAGGCACGCATCCTTGGAACCGTGTTGAGCGACAGGATCTTTCCCATTCCAGAGGGAATTTATCGACGTTTGTAGCGTGAGCGTTTGTAGCGTGAAGCTACGAAGAAATGATCTGACGTGTCCTCTCGTTCTCTTAATCCCGAGCAACGGAAGCCGCAAGTGGTCGACTGGGCACGGTTGATACCCGGCGAGGCTCCGGCGTTTCACGGAGGAAAGAAGCCGGCTCAATCCGTTCGTAATGACCTTGCAGAAAAATTGCTGGAGATGGGAACAGCGGGCGCGCCTGAGACGACACTGAAATCAGGCATACCGGGTCCGACGCAGAACCGGGGGGCGAGGAGGCGAGTGTGCTGTGTGGTGGACGACTTCGCGCTGGTAATGCTGAATTGGCTGTCGATCGGGGCGGTCCTCGTGCCGTTGCGAGTGCTGTTTCCGCATGTGCGGATGTTTGAGTATGCGGCTGGAGCTCCCGGTTTGCTGTTGGGTATCGCGTTGCTGCATGCGGCGTTGATCACCCTTGTGGGCTACACCCAAGGACTTCACGCCGACGCCGTGGGCAGAGATCTGTGGGGACAGACGCGGATTCTGACAGAGTCCGTCCTCTTGGCGACAACTTTGATGTGCTGTGTCTATGGCTTGCAGGGGGCTCCGTGGGCGACATGTATTTTGTTCTGCGGAGCGGGCTTGCTGCACTTTGGCGCACTGTGGGCGTGGCGGTGGCAGAGGGTGCGGCAAAGCCATCGTGTTCAGCCGGACGGAGACATCCGGGTCGTGCTGATCGTGGGAGCGGGAGGGGTCGGCAGGCGCGTAGCGGCATATGTAGAGGGGCACCCCGAATCGGGTCGAACCGTGTGCGGGTTTCTGGACAACGAGAGGCCGCTAGGCAACGGGGTGATCGGGCGGGTGAGCGATCTGGCCCGGCTGGCGCGTATGGGATTTGTCGACGAAGTGATCCTGGCGGCGCCGCAGGACCGCAGCTTGACCATGAGTGTGCTGCGCGAGGCCCGGCGGCTGAGGCTGGATCTGGAAATTGTGCCGGACTTGTTCGGATGCGAGGCGGCCGGGACGCAAGATGCTCGAGTCGGGGACTTGCCGGTGATTTGCCTGCACGCCGAGCGCTTGCCGGCGGGGCTGCTTCTGAAACGAGTGGTGGATGTGGCCGGAGCTGGTCTGGTATTGACGGTTCTGTCGCCGTTGCTGGCCGCGATTGCAGTTCTAATAAAGCTGGACTCGCGGGGCCCTGTTCTCTATCGCGCGCAGCGGGCGGGTCGGAAGGGAAAGCTGTTCCACTGCTACAAGTTTCGCACCATGGTGAGCGACGCGGATCGCTTAAAGGATCATCTGCGCGAAAACAACCAGAGGTCGGGACCATTTTTCAAGATCACCAATGATCCCAGGATCACGCGGCTGGGCCGTATTCTGCGGCGCTACAGCCTGGATGAACTTCCCCAGCTATGGAACGTTGTGAAGGGGGACATGAGTTTAGTAGGTCCCCGACCGCATCCGATGGACGATGTGGCGGGCTATGAGATCGAACACCTGGCACGGCTGGATGTGACACCGGGAATCACAGGGCTGTGGCAAGTGACGGCGCGCCGCGATCCATCGTTTCAGAGGGGCATGGAACTTGATCGGGAGTACATACGCACGTGGAGTTTGAGGTCGGACATGCGAATTCTGCTCAAAACATTTCAGGCGGTGGTACAGGGGAGCGGCGACTGATGCAGTCGATTTCTCTGAGAGCACCTCGGTCCGGGATCGGCGGCGAGTTTTATGCCAGGGCGTGTCAGGCGTTTTTTCGTCCGCTGGAGGCTCTGACTGCGGCGCCTTCTCTGTTGTTTCTTGCGGCGCTGACGGCGATGCTGCTGCGACATCCGGACGTGGCCTTTTATGAGATTGACCGCGTGGCGTTCGGGCTTCTTATCGTCGGGGTGGTGGGAAGGGCGGTGGTCTTTCGCCAGCGAATATTTGTGATGGAACGGGTGACGTGGCCGATGATCGGGCTGACAGGCCTGGCGCTCGCCAGCGTGCTGGGGCAGCCGTTCGACAATGAAACGTGGAGCCTGCTGGCTTCGAAGTTTGTGGTTCCCTTTACTCTGTTTCACCTGGCGAGGCTGGTGTTCGAGGAGGAACCACAGTTCCGGTTGTTTGAGGGGTTTGCGCTGGTGGTGTTGGCCTATCTGAGCTTTACGGCGATCGCTTTTCTGGCGGGCGCAAAGTCGCTGATTTTCCCCCGGTTCATTCTGGATGAAAGCCTTGGTTTCCACGCCGACCGGGCGCGCGGACCTCTGCTGCAGGCCGTGGCTAACGGGGTGTCGCTGAACATACTGGGATTGCTGGCCTGGCATGCGTACCGGCGCGGAAGCGTGCGAGGCGTTAAGGTCGTGGTGTTGCTGGCCTCGGTTCCGGTCGCGATCCTGGCCACGATGACGCGGGCGGTCTGGTTGTCATTTGCTGGAACCGTGCTGGCGCTGATCTTTCTTTCGAAGAACCGCATGCTGCGGCTGGCGTGTGTGGGACTGGCATTGCTGGTGGGTGCGGGTCTACTGGTGGTTTTGAGCGGGCATGAGTCAGGGGGCGAGCTGAGCGATCGACTGGAGGAGCGCGGGCCCCTGGATTATCGCGCAGCGGTTTATGCGGGTGGCTGGGACATGTTTCTGGAGCGTCCGCTGACCGGATGGGGCTTTCATCAGATGCCGGCGGAGTTGCCACGGCATGTCAGCGGATACTTCGAGAAGGTGTTATATCCGCACAATACTTATCTGGAATTGCTTGTTGAGCACGGGATGGTGGGCCTGGCGCTGTATTTGTGGCTGATGTGGGAGATGTGGCGACTGGGTCGAGGAGCGATTCCAGCCGGGGAGAAATACGGGTTCCTTGACCGGCAGTTTCATCGGATGTGGCCGATACTGCTGGCAGTGTATTGGATTAATGCGGCGATGGTGGTGATGAGTTATCAATTCGTGAATGGGTTGCTGTTCACGATGGCGGGGATGCTGGCGGCGCAGAGGCGGCGAGCGGAGGGTTCGCGATCGTGCTGACGGTCGCCTATCTCGCCAATCGGTTCCCGGTGGCCGTCGAACCGTATGTGATCGAAGAGATCGAAGAACTGCGAAGGCGAGGCGTTCGCGTGGTTGCGGGGAGTGTGCGGAAGCCTGTGGATGGAACGTTATTCGGCAGATGCGCGCCGGAAGTTGTATTGCGGCCGCTTTCGGCGGTACTTCTACTGCGCGCAATGTGGCTTTGTGTGCGCCGGTGGAGGCAGATTTCTTCTCTGGTGGCGAGGGTTGTTTTCCGCGGCAGAGAAGGCCCACTTCTGAGGCTCAAGGCGCTGGTGCACACCTGGATCGGCGCGTGCTACGCGGTGCTGCTGGAAGGATATGAGGTTGAACACATTCACGTGCATCACGGATACTTCGGATCGTGGGTAGGGATGACGGCGGCACGCTTGCTGGGCGTGGGATTCAGCGTGACGCTGCACGGCTCGGACTTGCTGCTGCACGGAGTTTATCTCGATGCGAAGCTTGAGAGCTGCACGTTCTGCCTGACAGTGTCGGAGTTTAACCGGCGGTACATTCTGGAGTCCTATCCCCGAGTGGATGCGGCGAAAGTAGTAGTGACGCGGCTGGGCGTAGAAGTGTCCGAGTGCGAGGTGCTTCCCGCTCCGAGGTTGGGAACGGATGGTGACGCGGTGCGGCTACTCGCGGTGGGGCGACTGCATGCAGTGAAAGATCATGCGTTCCTGGTTCGGGCCTGCGAGCGACTTGACGGCCGCAATGTTGGTTTCGAGTGCGCGATCGCCGGCGATGGACCCGAGCGGCGCAACCTGGAATCACTGATTCGCGAATGTGGCCTGGAGAAGCGAGTCAAGCTCCTGGGACATGTGCCGCGCGAGCGCATGGATTCGCTATACGACCGGGCCGATGTGGTTGTGCTGACCAGCCGGAGCGAGGGGATTCCGTTGGTTCTGATGGAAGCCATGGCCCGCGAGAAGATCGTGCTGGCGCCGGCGATCACGGGAATTCCCGAACTTGTGATTGCTGGCCGGACCGGATTTTTGTACGAAGCCGGATCGCTGGAGAGTTTTGTGGATCGCCTGCTGTTCATTCGTTCGCTGATGATTCCTTCTCGGTTGCGGACCCCGGATCATCCCGATCCAGACAATATTCATCTCGGGAACATTCCGTCAGCCCCGTATTCGGCGCCACTGCAACTGGACTGGGTACGGCATGCCGCCCGGGTGCAGGTGCGCGACAACTTCAACCGCGGTAGGAATCTGGAATCTTTCGGCGAGTTTTTTATCCAGCGGATTTCCCCGCAGACAGAGAGTGCTCCTGATGAGAATTTTGTATTGCAACAAATATAACTATCCCTTCAGCGGGACCGAGGTTTATCTGTTCGAGTTGATGGAGCTGATGCGGGAGCAGGGGCATGAAGTAGCGCTGTTTTCCATGACCGATCCGCGCGGAGAGCGGACTCCGTATGATCGGCACTTCGTGCGGCACATCGATTTTAAGGATGATTTCAAGGCCGGCGCGGGATGGTGGCAGAAGGCGCGGCGGGCTGGGCATGCGATCTATTCCACCGAGGCACGGCTGAGGATGCGGGCTATGATCCAGGATTTCCGGCCGGACGTGGCCCATGTGCGAAATATCTATCATCATTTGTCGCCGTCGATCCTGTGGGAGTTGAAAGCGCAGGGCGTTCCCGTGCTGTATCACCTGAACGATTTCAAGCTGCTGTGTCCGAGCTATAACCTGGTCGCTCAGGGCGAGGCATGCGAGGCGTGCAAGGGCGGCGCCTTTCGGCACGTAGTGACGACGAAATGCTATCCGGGGCTGGGGGCGCGGATGATTCTGGCGGCAGAGGCCTACGTTCATCGTTGGTTGGGCACATACGGCAAGTGTGTGGACAGGTTCCTGGCGCCCAGCCGCTTCGTGCGCGACAAGTTTGTGGAGCATGGATGGGATGAAAACAAGTTTGAGGTGCTGCCGCATTTTCAAGAGATTCATAATATAAGCGAGTCGAAGAGTGCTGACCGGCCGCTGTTGTATTTCGGCAGACTGTCGGCAGAGAAGGGCATTGACGACCTGCTGCGGTCGATGCAGAAGGTTCCTCAGATGCGGTTGATTGTGGCCGGCGACGGCCCGCAGCGAGGGGAGCTGCAGGAGTTGACGGTCTCGCTGGGATTGTCGAACGTGGAGTTCGTGGGACATGTGGGCAAGGAGGAGCGGGATGCGCTGATTGCCAGTTCGCAGTTCACGGTTCTGCCTTCCCATGCGTACGAGACTTTGGGAAAGACGATTCTTGAGTCTTATGCCGGAGGGCGCGCCGTGGTGGCCTCGGATGCCGGATCGAGACGGGAGTTGGTTCGTCCGGGCGAGACCGGATTGCTCTATCGCACGGGAGATGTGAATCAGCTGGCGGAGGCGATTCAGTCGCTGGGCTCGAGCCCCGCCTTGGCGGAAAAGATGGGACGCGCCGGCTGGGAAAAGGTGCGCCAAGAGCACACGCCAGGAGGGCATTATCAGAGGCTTCTCGGCGTTTACGAAAGCTTGGTCGCGCGAAAGGAGAACCGGAAGGCGATCGCAGTCATGGAAGAGTCGCCACGCCGGCATTCAAGGCCGCCATCCGAGAGCTCGAGTTCGACGGAGCAGAGGCCGCTTCGCATAGCGTTTATCGGTGGGCGAGGAGTGATCTCGAAATACAGTGGGATTGAAACCTATTACGAAGAAGTAGGCAAACGGCTGGCCCAGATGGGACACGAAGTCACCGTGTACTGTCGAAAGTACTTCACCCCGGCGCTGGGGGAACACAACGGCATGGGGCTGGTGCGGCTGCCCACGATTCGATCGAAGCATCTGGAAACGGTAATTCATACGTTTCTGAGCACGGTGCACGCACTCACTCAAAGGTATGACGTAGTGCACTATCATGCACTGGGCCCGGCGCTGTTTTCGTTTCTTCCGCGGCTGCTGGGCAGAAAAACGGTCGTGACGGTCCAAGGGCTGGACTGGCAGCGAAAGAAATGGGGACCTGTAGCTTCGGCGGTGCTTCGGCTGGGAGAGCGAGCGTCGGTGAGCCTTCCGAACGGGACGATGGTGGTGTCGCAAGCTCTACAACGGCGTTATCGCGAGACCCATGGGGTCGAAGCGTTCTATGTACCGAACGGCGGAGTACTCCGGGATCGGAGCGAGCCGAGGAAGATCCTGGAGTGGGGACTCGATCCGGGAAAGTACGTGCTCTTTCTGGGAAGGCTTTCGCCCGAGAAAGGGTGCCACTTATTAGTTGAGGCGTTCGAACAGATCAAGACGGACGTGAAGCTGGTGATGGCCGGGGCGTCGAGCTACTGTGACGATTACAGCCGGGAGTTGCGGTCGCATGCCTCCGATCAAATACGCATTCTGAACTGGGTTTCGGGCGAAACCCTGGATGAATTGCTGACCAATGCGATGCTGTTTGTGTTGCCGTCGGATCTAGAAGGTCTGTCGCTGGCTTTGTTGGACGCCATGGGAGCAGGTTTGTGCGTGTTGACGAGTGACGTTCCAGAAAATTGCGAAGTAGTCGACGGAGCGGGATTCACCTTCCAGCGCGGCAACCTGGTGGATCTGGCGGACCGCTTGCGCTTCCTGATTGCAAATCCGGCGGTACGGGCAGCCGCCGGAAAAACGGCGAAAAAGCGGATCGAGGAGCACTATCAGTGGCAAGGGGTCGCAGAAGACATTGAGAAGGCTTACTTTAAGGTCATGAGATGGAAGCCGTCGGAAGGGCTAGCTAAGAAGCCGAACGCCAGGGTTGCAAGGTTTGATGAAAGCGAGGCATCGAAACGGCAAGCGGGATAATTGACGTCGCTCGCGAGAGCGATGCTTGAACGGAGGATGGGGGCGACCCCGTCCTTTTTTTAATTTACAATCAAACGCTGGCTTGGACGGGGCGCGGCGGTGCTCAACGCTCTAGGAAATAGCCACATTTTGCATGCGAAATAATCTTTTGGTTACCGGGGGCGCGGGCTTCATCGGCTCCAACTTCGTTCTGCAGGCGATCCGGGAGGAGGCGGCATCGATCGTCAATCTGGACAAGCTGACGTACGCCGGGAACCTGCGCAATTTGGAGAGTATCGCCGGCCACCGACGCTACGAATTCGTTCATGGCGACATTGGGGATCGTGCCCTGGTTCGGCAGTTGCTGGAGAAACATAAGCCCGGCGCCATCGTGCACTTCGCGGCGGAGAGCCATGTGGACCGGTCGATTCGGGGGCCGGAAGACTTTATTCGAACTAATGTCGATGGGACATTTGCTCTACTGGAAGAAACGCGGGCTTACTGGGCGGCGCTTTCGGACGAGGAGCGAAAGAGCTTCCGGTTCCTCCACGTTTCTACGGACGAAGTGTATGGCTCGCTGGGGCCGGACGATCCGCCGTTTAGCGAAAGCACGCCTTATGCGCCAAATAGTCCGTATGCCGCGTCGAAAGCTGCGTCTGACCATCTGGTGCGCGCCTACCATCACACTTACGGGCTGCCCACTCTAACTACGAATTGCTCGAATAATTATGGGCCTTTTCAGTTTCCGGAGAAGCTGATTCCGCTGATGATTCTCAACGCACGGGAGGCGAAGGCTCTGCCGGTGTATGGCGATGGCAAGAACGTCCGCGACTGGCTTTATGTGGAGGACCATTGCGAGGCGATCGCGACCGTCCTGCGCGGTGGGCGGCCCGGGGAGACCTACAATATCGGTGGCTGGAATGAGAAGCCGAACCTGGAGATCGTGCACGCCATTTGCGATCTTCTTGACGAAATGGCGCCACGCGCGACGGGCTCGCGCCGCGAGTTGATCACGTTTGTGAAGGATCGGCCGGGACACGACCGGCGCTATGCGATGGACGCGCGCAAGATAGAACGCGAGCTGGGATGGAAGCCCAAGGCAACTTTCGAAAGTGGGATTCGCCAAACCGTTCGTTGGTATATCGAGAACGAGGCGTGGGTGCGGGACGTGACCAGTGGAAGCTACCGGCAGTGGGTGGCCACACACTACTCCGGGTAATGGCTCTCCCGCAACGAATTGGAAGGGTGAAACCGAGGATTCCCTCAGGGGCTAAAGCCCTCTATTTGTGGGCATGTTACGGCGTGGCTGAAGCCGTGCTCTTCCCGAAACAATTTACCAAGATAGCTTCTAGTGGTGGAGAGACTGGAAGGAAAACAAAACGAATGACAGAGAGCACGCGCTACAAAGGGATCATTCTGGCGGGAGGGTCGGGCACGCGGCTGTATCCGGCGACGCAGGCAATGGGGAAGAGTCTGCTGCCGGTTTACAACAAGCCGATGATTTATTACCCGCTGTGCACGCTGATGCTGGCGGGGATCCGCGACCTGCTGGTGATTTCGACGCCGGAGGATGCGCCAAAATTTCAGGCGCTGCTGCGGGATGGGAGCCAGTTCGGAATTCGTTTGCAGTATAAAGTGCAACTGAAGCCAGAGGGGATTGCGCAGGCGTTCTTGCTGGCGGAGGAGTTCTTGGACGGCAGTCCGTGCGCACTGGTATTGGGGGACAACATTTTTTACGGGCACGATCTGGGGAAAGATCTGCGCGAGGCGGCGAGCAAAGTGCAGGGGGCGCGGGTGTTCGCGTATCCGGTGCACGATCCGGAGCGGTATGGCGTGGTGGAGTTCGACGCCAAGGGGCGCGCGCTGAGTATTGAAGAAAAACCGAAGCAGCCGAAATCGCGCTATGCGGTAACGGGGCTCTATTTTTACGATGACCAGGTCGTGAAGATTGCGAAGTCACTCAAACCGAGCGCGCGCGGCGAACTCGAGATCACCGACGTCAACCGGACCTATTTAAAGCAAGAGCAGCTGGAAGTTGTAGTGATGGGACGCGGCATGGCGTGGCTGGATACGGGGACGCACGAATCGCTGATGGATGCGGCGCTCTATATTCAGGCGATCGAAAAACGGCAGGGGTTGATGGTGGCGTGCCCGGAGGAGATCGCGTATCGCTCCGGCTACATTACTGCCGCCCAAGTTGAGCAGATTGGCAGCACCATGAAGAACAGCGGCTACGGCGCATATCTGCTTCAGCTTCTGCGGGAACAAGTATTCTGACTGCGCAATTTTTCCTTCACGGCGGAAGACCCAAAATGAAAGCGATGATTCTTGGAGCTACGGGCCTTCTGGGCAAGGCTCTCATTCGCGAATGGAGCGGAGACGATGTTCTCGGTCTGGGCTCGAAAGATGTGGACATTCGTGATGCAGGCAAAGTTAGGGAGTCGGTGGAGAAAGCCCGTCCCGATTGGATTGTGCTGGCGGCGGCTTACACCGATGTGGACGGCTGCGAGAGTCATCCCGACCTTGCGTTTGCGGTGAATCGCGACGGGCCGTTGAATGTCGCTCAGGCTGCAATGCGGGTCGGTGCGAAGCTTCTGTTTCTCAGTTCCGACTACGTGTTCGATGGGAAAAACACTTTGCCGTATGAGACGCTAGATGGGCGGAATCCGCAGAGCGTCTACGGGCGGTCAAAGGCGGAGGCGGAAGTCGGGTTGCTCGAAGTGCTGCCGGAGTGCTGCATCGCGCGGACTTCGTGGCTGTTCGGGACGGGTGGGAAGTGTTTTCCGGACACGATTCTGAAACTGGCCGCTAGCCGGCCGACGTTGGATGTCGTAGAAGACCAGCGTGGATCTCCGACCTATTCTGTCGATCTGGCGCAGGCGATCATCGGGCTCTGCCGCAAAGGTGCGAGCGGAATTGTGCACGTCACGAACTCCGGAGATTGCTCGTGGTATGAGTTTGCGCGAGAGATCGTAAAGGGCGCGGGACTTGCCACAGAAGTGCGTCCGGTAAGCAGTCAGCAGATGGCGCGCCCGGCGCCGCGTCCGGGTTATTCTGTTTTGTCGCCGAAGAGTCTGCAACGGTTTGGAATTACCATGCCCGAGTGGCAGGACGCGTTGCAACGATATTTGCAGGAGCGGAAGAGCTGAGTGTCCTGCGGGGGCCGTTGCTTCGTCTCGCTTCGGGCTGCTAGGATGCGGCGGGGTTCTCTGCAATTGAAGTCCATCCTGAATTTCATCGACGGACAATTTGTACGCGGGAAGCGGGAGTTCGCCGACGTGAACCCAGCGGATGGCTGCGTGATTGCCCAAGTCACAGAAGCGGATCAGTCGCTCGTCGATGATGCGGTGCGTGCGGCCCGTAAGGCCTTGCGCGGAGAGTGGGGCCGGCTGGGGATTCGCGAGCGCGCAGCCCGCCTGCATCGAGTGGCGGACGTGATCGAGAAGCGGTTCGATACTTTTGTGGCGGCGGAAGTGGCAGATACGGGCAAGCCGGTGGCCCTTGCTTCGCGGCTCGATGTTCCGCGCGCGGCGGCGAATTTTCGCGTCTTTGCCGACCTGATCAAAACGGCGGGGCTGGAATCGTTTCAGACGGAGACTCCAGATGGCCGGAACGCTCTTAACTATGCTGTGCGGAAGCCGCTGGGCGTGGTGGGGATCATCACTCCATGGAATCTTCCTCTTTTGTTGCTGACCTGGAAAGCCGCGCCGGCGCTGGCTTGCGGCAACAGTGTGGTCGTGAAACCGTCCGAGGAAACTCCGGCGACTGCCACGCTGCTCGCCGAGGCGATGAAAGAAGCGGGCATTCCGGACGGAGTGTATAACGTGGTCCATGGGTTCGGGCCCGATTCTGCGGGCGAATTTCTCACGCGGCATCCGGATGTGAATGCGGTGACGTTCACCGGCGAGTCGCAGACCGGAGCCGCGATCATGAAGACGGTTGCAGGTACGGTAAAGCCGATTTCTTTTGAGCTTGGTGGTAAGAACGCGGCGATCGTATTTGCCGACTGCGATTTTGAAGAAGCGGTGAATGAGATCAGCGACGCAGTATTTCTCAACACTGGGCAAGTATGTCTCTGCGCGGAGCGGGTTTACGTCGAACGCGCGATCTTCGAGCGATTCGTTGCGGCGCTGAAGAGTAAGGCGGAGAAACTCCAGATCGGATCTCCACTGGAAAAGACGACGGACCTGGGGCCGCTGATTTCATCGCAGCATCGCCAGAAAGTGCTCTCGTATTATCGTCTGGCGAGCGAAGAGGGAGCGGCGCTGGTCACCGGGGGCGGCGTTCCCGAGTTCGGGAATGCTCTGGACAACGGCTTTTACGTCCAGCCGACGATCTATACTGGGTTGCCGGAATCGGCGCGCTGCGTGAAGGAAGAAATATTCGGGCCAGTGTGTCATGTTGCGCCGTTCGATACGGAAGAAGAGGCCGTGAGTCTGGCGAACGATACGAAATACGGATTGGCCGCCTCGATCTGGACGACGAATTTGAAGCGTGGGCACCGGGTGGCGCAGCAGATGAAGGTGGGCATCACGTGGGTGAATTGCTGGTTTCTGCGAGACCTGCGGACGCCGTTTGGCGGTGCGGGACTTTCCGGGATCGGCCGCGAAGGCGGTATGCATTCGTTGAATTTTTATTCTGAGCTGAACAATATTTGTATCCGGTTGTGACGGCTTTCTCGAGTCTGACGGATGGGCGCTATGGCGAAGATCGAAAGTAAGGTGATAGCGGGGAAGGCCCAGCCGCGCGGAAAATATCCGCACGTCAAGCGAGCGGGAGATTTCTTCTTCGTATCCGGGACGAGCGCGCGGCGCGCCGACAATACCATTGCCGGAGCAGAGGCCGACGAATTGGGCGCAACTCATCTCGATATTGGTATCCAAACCAAAGCCGTCATTGAGAATGTGCGCGAGACTCTGCACAGTGTGGGTGCGAGTCTTGAGGATGTCGTAGAAGTGACCACCTACCTGGTAAACATGAATGATTTCGCGGGATACAACGAAGTGTATGGCGAGTATTTCGGCTACGATGGGCCGGCGCGAACGACCGTGGCCGTGCATCAGTTGCCGCATCCGCATTTGCTGATCGAAATCCGGGCAATGGCGTACAAGCCGGAGAAATCATAAACAGGAGTCGCGATGCCGTCCATTAAAAACCTCAGGGCGTTCAACTTTCAGGGCTGGATCGAAGAAAATAAAGAAAAGTTTAAGCCGCCGGTGGGCAATGCACAGGTGTGGGAGGACGGCGAGATGATGGTGACTGTGGTCGGGGGCCCGAATAATCGCCGCGATTATCACGACGATCCCACGGAAGAGTTTTTTTATCAGCTGAAGGGGAATATATTTCTTCGCTTGATGGAGACGCCCGGCAAGCCACCGTTGGAAGTTCCGATTAACGAGGGCGAGATTTTTTTGTTGCCAAAGCATATGCGCCATTCACCGCAGAGACTACAAGAGGGAACCATCGGCGTAGTAGTCGAAATGCCGCGCCCAGAGGGTGCTTTGGATGGCTTCGAATGGTATTGCCAGAATTGTCATCAGTTGGTACATCGAGCAGAAGTGAAACTGAAGAGCATTGTGCGCGATTTGCCGCCCTTGTTCGAGCAGTTCTACAGCAACGAGAGCCTGCGCAAGTGCAAACATTGTGGCGTGGTTCATCCCGGCAAACAGTAAATGCCAGTCATCGATATCCATAATCATTTCTTTCCGCGCGCGTGGCCGGATTTGGCGGCGCGTTATGGCACTCCCGAATGGCCGTGGATCAAGCACACCGAAGCAGGCAAGGCAGAGATCATGGTGGGCGATCGCTTCTTTCGCCAGATTTATTCTGCGTGCTGGGATGCAGAGGTGCGGCTGAGCGAGATGGACCGCGACGGCATTGACATGCAGGTTCTCTCGGCCACGCCGGTATTGTTCGCATACGACCGTCCAGTGGAACATGCGCTGGATTGCGCGCGCTTGTTCAATGACGCAGCGCTGGAACTGTGCGCGCAGGGCAAGGGGCGGCTGAAGTCGTTGTGCCAGGTTCCGCTGCAGGATATCGACGCATCATGTAAGGAACTCAGTCGGTGCATGCGGGCGGGCCATCTCGGAGTGCAGATCGGCAATCACGTTGGGGAGAAAAATCTAGATGATCCAGGCATCGTGAATTTTCTGCAGCACTGTGCGGATGAGGGCGCGGCCGTGCTGGTGCATCCGTGGGATATGCTGGGGCCGCAGCGCATGCCGAAATATATGATGCCCTGGACCGTGGGCATGCCCGCCGAGACTCAGCTCGGCATCGTCGCGATGATCCTGGGCGGAGCCTTCGACAAGCTCCCGAAAAGCCTGCGAATTTGTTTTGCGCACGGCGGAGGAAGTTTCGCGTTTCTGCTCGGGAGGCTGGAAAATGCGTGGCAGCATCATCCCGTGGCGCACGGCGTGTGTGAGTTGCCGCCGAGCCAGTACGTGAATCGCTTTTCTGTAGATTCGGCGGTGTTCGACGAGCGGGCGCTGCAATTTCTTGTGGGGACTATGGGAGCGGAGCGCGTGATGCTGGGATCGGACTATCCCTTCCCGCTGGGCGAACATCGTGTAGGGACTTTGATCCGATCGAGTCATCTGCCCGCGCCGACCAAGGATCGACTGCTGGGCGGGAATGCGGAGGAGTTTCTTGGCCTGCGTGAAGCAAAGTCCACGGCGGAAGCGGCTGCGAGCGATGGAAAGCCCGTCGTGCCGCAGGGCGAACAGCTGACGTACAGTTCGTATCTCAAAGTTCCGGAACTGCTAAAGCTGCAGGAGTCACAGTCTTCGCCGCCGCATCACGACGAACTGCTGTTCATCATTGTGCACCAGACTTACGAACTGTGGTTCAAGGAATTGCTGCATGATCTGGACGCGGTGGTGGCGAACCTGGCCGCGGCGGGAGTGCATCCGGGCTCGCGCGACGAAGTCTACGAAGCGGCTCGATTGCTCCGGCGCTGCACGGAAATTACCCGTGTACTGGTCGAGCAGTTCACCATTCTCGAAACGATGTTGCCCACGCACTTTCTTGCGTTTCGCGGCAAGCTGGAGCCAGCCAGCGGATTTCAGTCAGAGCAGTTTCGCGAGCTGGAATTTTTGTGCGGGTTGAAGGACGAAAAAATGTTGCGCTACCACCGGCCGACGCCGGAAGCGCACGCGTTGCTGGAACGGCGACTGCGGGAGCCGTCATTACGTGATGTCCTGTTCAGCGCCTTGACGGCCCTGGGCAAACTTCAATTCGATGACAATGCAACCGAGCGCGAGCGATTCGACGCGCGCGCCCGGGCAATCCTCTCGCTTTATCAGGACGAACGCAGCCATCGCGACTGGATTGACGTTTGCGAACGGCTCACCGAGTTCGATGAATTGGTGGTGAGCTGGAGGCTGCGGCACATTCAACTGGTGGAGCGCGTGATCGGAGTCCGTATGGGAACGGGCGGCAGCGCGGGGTCGTCGTACCTAAAGCTCACGCTGGATAAGAAATTTTTCCCGGAGTTGTGGGAGGCACGGACGCTGCTTACGGAATAAGCTGGTCAAGAGTTGACTGCAGATTCTCACTTCGTCTCCTTCTCTTCATGAATCGTGAAACCGAGACCATCTCGCTGGCTGGCGCCGGACTCACCGGACCGCTGCTGGCCCTTGGCCTGGTTGAGCGTGGCTTCCATGTGGAGATCTACGAGAGGCGGCCAGATATGCGGCGCGTGGAGATCAGCGCTGGGCGATCGATCAATCTGGCGCTGTCTACACGCGGCATTCACGCTCTCAGCCAAGCTCAGCTGTGGGATGAGATGAGCAAGATCGCCATTCCCATGAAGGGCAGGATGATGCACGCGGCCACATCCGCGCTGACGTTCCAACCGTACGGTAAGGATGAGTCTGAAGTCATCTATTCGATTTCCCGCGGCGATCTGAATGTCGCTCTGATGAATACAGCCGAAGAACGCGGCGTCAAGATCTGCTTTCAACGACGCTGTACTGGGATTGATCTTAAGACGGGAACGCTTCAGTTACGCGATGAGCGGACTGGCGAGCAGACAACGGCCGAGTCGAGTGTGGTCATCGCATGTGACGGTTCGGCGTCGGCGATTCGCGGCGAAATGCTGAAACTGGCTCGCTTCAATCTTTCACAGCAGTACCTGGATTATGCGTACAAAGAACTGACTATCCCTGCCGGGCGGAATGGAAAACATGCTCTGGAAACAAATGCGCTCCATATCTGGCCGCGCGGCAACTACATGCTGATCGCACTGCCCAACGTCGATGGGACATTTGCGTGTATTTTATTTCTGCCGTTTGATGGGCCCGATAGCTTTGCTCAGTTGACCGAACATTCCGAGGTGGTTGAGTTTTTCAAGTCGCGGTTTCCGGATGCGGTTCCTCTCATGCCGGACCTGGCTGACAACTTTTTTGCCAATCCTACCGGCTCGATGGTCACGATCAAATGTTCACCGTGGCATGTTGCGGGACGGGCATTGATGCTGGGGGATGCGGCGCATGCGATTGTTCCGTTCTTCGGGCAGGGAATCAATTGCGGATTTGAAGATTGCACCTGCTTGCTGGAATTGATTGACCGGCACGGAGCGGACTGGCCGCGGGTTTTCAGCGAGTTTGAGGACGCGCGGAAACTCAACACGGATGCCATCGCCGATATGGCGGTGGAGAATTTTGTTGAGATGAGGGATCGGGTGGCCGATCCGCGATTTCTGTTGCGCAAGAAAGTCGAACTGGCGCTGGAGGCCAAATATCCGCAGCGGTTTGTGCCAAAGTACGCGATGGTCACGTTTCATCGCATTCCCTATGCGACTGCTCTGCGTCGCGGACGCGTGCAGGATCGCATGCTCGCGAAGCTGTGCGATCCAATCGAGCGTGTGGAAGACCTTGACTGGCGCGAGGCCGATAAGTTGATCTGCAGCGAACTCACGCTACTGGAGTTGGATGTATGAGCGGCGTGGCGTTTCAGCCGGGTGAAGAGTTCGCCGCCACGATGGATGCACGCGACCCGCTGGCGCATTTTCGGGAGCGCTTCTGCTTTCCAAAAACAAAGGCAGGCGACGATTGTATTTATCTGTGCGGGCATTCGCTCGGGCTGCAACCAAAGACGGCGCGTTCCTATCTCGATCAGGAACTCAGGGATTGGGCACAACTCGGGGTGGAGGGGCACTTTCACGCCAAGAATCCTTGGATGCCGTATCACCGGTTGCTGATGGAGCAGACGGCGGAACTGGTCGGTGCGGAGCCCTCGGAAGTCGTGGTGATGAACTCGCTGACAGTGAATCTGCACCTGATGATGACGTCTTTCTATCGCCCCACGAAGGGGAGACACAAGATTCTGGTCGAGCGCGGAGCGTTTCCTTCGGATCAGTATGCGGTGACATCGCAAATCCGCTTTCACGGTCTTGACCCAGCCTTGTCACTGCTGGAGCTTACCCCTCGCGACGGCGAGGCCTGCATGGGCGATGAAGATGTCGAGTCGTTCATAGAGCGTGAAGGAGAATCGATTGCGCTAATCCTGCTTGGAGGCGTGAACTACGCCACAGGTCAAGCCTTCGACATGGAGGGGATCACCAAGACCGGGCAGCGCAAGGGATGCGTGGTGGGATTCGACTTGGCTCATGCCGCGGGAAATGTAAAGCTTCGACTTCACGAGTGGGGCCCGGATTTCGCGGTGTGGTGCAGTTATAAATATTTGAACGGCGGCCCGGGGTGTGTCGGCGGATGTTTTGTTCACGAACGGCATGCGCGCGCTTGGGAACTGCCGCGCTTCGCGGGATGGTGGGGACACGATGAAAGAATCCGCTTTCAGATGGGTCCGGAGTTTCAGCCGATGGCGGGAGCAGAAGGCTGGCAACTAAGCAATCCTCCGATTCTGGCGCTGGCACCCTTGCGCGCATCGATGGAGATTTTCTCGGAGGCAGGCACGGAACGCTTGCGCGCCAAGAGCGTGTCACTTACGGGATACATGGAATTTCTGCTGGGACTAATCCCCTCTTCGAAGTTGAAGTTTTCCGTGATTACGCCTCGGGAGCAGGAGCGACGAGGCGCCCAGATTTCAATCCGACTGCCCGGCGCCGGCCGCGAACTGTGCGACCGATTGGCGGCTGCGGGCGTAATCGGCGACTGGCGGGAACCCGATACTTTCAGGGTCGCGGCGGTGCCGCTATACAACTCATATCAGGACGTTTACCGTTTTGTGCAGCGTCTTAGTGTGGCACTTTAGTATGCCGTTTCGTTTTCGGCTCCTAGTTACTCCGGTAACGCTGTAGAGTGCCTTAGCGCCAATACAATTTAAAACGTGGGAAATTCCCCGCTCCAGCACGCCCGGAAGTGGACGGCGATTGTGTGCGCGGTAGTGTGCGTGCACGTGTTGCTGTCAGTTCTGGCACGGCGCGGATTTGCCCTCACTGCTTTTGGCGATATCCTGCAGAACATTCTCCTGCTCGGCGCGACTGTCGCATTTCTGGTCAATGCGAAAAGGGCTGCCCCGAAGGCCCGGCTGTTCTGGGCGCTAATGGGCCTTGGCGTCGGGATGTGGCTGAGCTCGCAGATCCTGTGGACTTATTTCGAGGTCTACTTGCGGCATGAGGCGCCGAATCCATTCGTCGGGGACGTAATTCTCTTTCTGCATATTGTTCCGATGATGGCTGCGGTGGCCCTCAAACCCCATGTGCAACAGGACGATCGCTCGATACGAGCCGGAGCGCTCGATTTCGCACTCCTGCTGACGTGGTGGCTGTTCCTGTATCTCTTCATCGTGATCCCATGGCAGTATGTGGATTTTTCGGAGGCGGTATACGGCAGAAGCTTTGATCTGCTGTATGTGAGCGAGGAACTTGTGCTGGCTGCCGGACTGTTGCTGGTGTGGCGGCGAAGCCGGGGGGCGTGGCGCAGAATTTATTTTCATCTCTTTGCAGCGACGTTGCTCTATTGCGTGGCTTCGCTCATGGCGAGCGAGGCGATCGACTTGCATCTCTACTATACGGGCAGCCTGTTCGATGTGCCGCTGGTCGCGGGGATGGCGTGGTTTGTCCGCATCGGCTTCATGCCGCACGAAGATTCGATGCAGGATGCCCTCCAGGAGCCGGCTACTCGCAACTACGGAATCTGGAAAGCTCGTCTGGCCATGGTGGCTGTGTTCATTACTCCGCTGATGATGGCATGGGCGCAGTTCGGCGGAGATGCGCCGCAGAAGGTTCGGACCTACCGGCTCTTGCTGACCGTGGCAGTCATGATCGTGATGGGTGCGCTGGTATTTCTGAAGCAGCATTTGCTCGATCAGGAATTGCTCAGCCTGCTGCGATCGTCGCGGCAGAACCTGGATGAAATGTGCAGGCTCAAGGACGAACTGGAGAACAAAGAGCATTCGCTGCGGTGGCACAGTCTGGAACTGCAGCGGAAGAATCTGGAGCTGCAGGAAATTTCTTTCACAGATGTGCTCACGGGGGTGTGGAACCGGCGCTATCTTGAAGAAATCCTGACGGCAGAGGCGGGGCAGGTTCTGCGAAATTACCAGCGAGCGAGCGGAAGTGATATTCGGAAGATGGATCATCGCGACCTGGTTTTCATCATGGTCGACATGGATTTCTTCAAGGAAGTCAACGACCGGCACGGTCATCCTAAGGGAGACCGCTTGCTGCAATTGGTAGCGCAGAGGCTCTCCACAGTGGTACGTAAGTCCGATGTGCTGGTGCGCTGGGGCGGAGAGGAGTTCCTGATTATGAGCCGTTCGACCGATCCCTCGGGCACTCCTGCATTCTGCAGCCGCATCCTGGATGTGATTGCGTCGGAAGCGTTCGATCTGGGCCACGGAGTTACGGTACGAAAGACGTGCTCGGTGGGGTGGTCGGCTTATCCCTGGAGCCGGACCGCGTATGAGGCCATTTGCGCCGAGGAGTCGATCGCGCTGGCGGATGCGGCTTTGTATCGGGCCAAGGCCTTCGGCAGAAATCTGGGGGTGGGAATCGTGGCCACGGACGCTGCCGGGCAAGACCCCGAAGCTATTGATCTGGTTTCGGTGTGTCAAGGAAATCCTCCGCTCGCACGAACGATAAGGACTGAGTGCCCGGGATTCGGGGACGTTCCCGAATCCGATATTGAGTCTATGGAAGCCGAAGTTGCGAAACTCGCCGACAAGTCCAGTTCGTAAATTTTGTTTGAGTCGTCAACCGAGCTAAACATTCCCACCAAAGCGCTTGACCTCTGCTGGCCCGTTGACTACATTGAGTAGCCGGCCTCCAGACTGCCGAGGCGCAATCACTCATGACTGCAAAAACTCCTTCGCGCAAAACGGGCCTTCGCCAGAAGGCACAACTGATGTCCGCATCCGAAATTGAGCGCACGCTGGTGCGGCTGGCCTACGAAATCGTAGAAAAAAATGATGGGGTCGAAGGTTTAGGGCTGGTCGGAATTCGCCGTCGCGGAGTGCCAATCGCAGAACGACTGGGCAAGATCATTACACGCATCGAGAGCGCCAAGGTGCCGGTGGGGACTTTGGACATTACGTTTTACCGCGACGATCTGTCGACGCTTGGCCCCAAGCCAGTAGTGCAGGAAAAAGAAATCGGGTTTGATATCGAGGATAAGAATATTGTGCTGGTCGACGACGTGCTGTATACGGGGCGAACCACGAGGGCTGCGCTGGACGCGCTCTTTTCGCACGGCAGGCCGCGGCGCGTGCAACTGTGCGTACTGATTGATCGCGGACATCGGGAGATTCCGGTCGAGGCGACTTTCGTCGGACGCAATGTGCAGACCACGGCGAGCGAAGTCATCGAGGTCAAATTGATCGAGATCGATGAGGCCGAGAAGGTTCTGCTGATGGAAAGATAAACGTTCAAAGATCCACGTCATGGAAAAGGACGGTGGCTTGAGCCATCGTCCTTTTTTTTCAATGCGAGTTGTGGTGCAATTGCCGCTATGCGATGCGGGTACAAACCGCTTTGGTTTCAGTATAGAGTTCGAACGCGTCGTGTCCCATTTCGCGGCCCCAGCCGGACTGTTTGTAGCCGCCAAAGGGCAGCGCCGCGTCGAAGATGTTATAGCAGTTGATCCAAACGGTGCCGGCGCGAAGCTGTTCCGCCATGCGGTGCGCCTTGCCGAGATCGCGTGTCCAGACGGCCGCGGCCAGGCCGTAGTCACTGTTGTTGGCGCGAGAGATGATTTCCTCGGGATCGCTAAATGGCATCGCTGCCACCACGGGTCCGAAGATCTCTTCCCGCACGACCTTCATGTTTTCCTGCGTGTTGACGAGCACCGTGGGTTCGACAAAGTATCCGCTATCGCCAGCCTTGTGGCCGCCAACGATCGCTTTCGCGCCTTCAGAGAACCCGGCCTCCAGGTATCCGCAAACCCGATTCAGCTGCTCTTCTGAGACCAGCGGGCCCATATGGGAGGCGGGATCAAGACCCGAGCCGACTTTAATTTTTCGGGCCTGGTCCGCGACGCCCTCGACGACCTGATCGAAGATCGATTTTTCCACATACAAACGCGAACCGGCACAGCAGCACTGGCCGTGGTTGAAGAAGATGGCGCTGGCAGCGCCGGGAATGGCGGTTTCAAGATCGGCGTCCTTGAATACGATGTTTGGAGACTTGCCACCCAATTCCAGAGAGACTTTCTTGAGGTTGCCGGCGGCGGCGTGGACGATCAGCTTGCCCACTTCGGTCGATCCAGTGAAAGCGACTTTATCGACATCGGGATGCGCGGCCAGCGCGGCTCCTGCCGTTTCGCCATAGCCCGGGACAACGTTGACCACGCCTTCGGGGAAGCCAGCTTCCATGATGAGTTCGCCGAGACGCAGCGCGGAGAGCGGGGTTTGCTCGGCTGGCTTCAGCACGACCGTGCAACCGGCAGCCAACGCGGGACCAAGCTTCCAAGCAGCCATGAGAAGCGGGAAATTCCACGGAATAATTTGCCCAACAACTCCGATTGGCTCGCGCAGCGTGTACGCGAGATACTTTGCGCCGGGCGTGTACGGAACCGAGAGAGGAATGGTGTTGCCCTCGATCTTGGTGGCCCAACCTGCCATGTAGCGGAACAGGTCAACCGCGAGCGGAACGTCCGCGGCCTTGGCAATGTTGAGCGGTTTGCCGTTGTCGAGGCTCTCGATGTAGGCGAACTCCTCGGTATGTTGTTCGAGCAAGTCGGCGAGTTTCCAGATCAGACGGCCGCGCTCGGACGCGGTCATGCGGCGCCAGTGGCCGTTATCGAAGGCGTTGCGAGCGGCTCGCACGGCCTGATTGATATCCACGCAATCGCCTTCTGCGACCTGCGCGAGAACTTCGCCCGTGGCGGGATTGTACGTGGGGAAAGTCTTGCCCGACGCGGCATTCACCCACTTGCCGTTGATCAGCATTTTTCGTGGTTTATCGATGAACTCCGCGACTCGCGGATGAATTTGCGGGGAAACTGCGATGCCCATAGGTCCTCCTTGGTCTGACAAACGTGGTCAAACAACTACTCGCAAGAGAGCTCGAGAAGAGCTAATGATGCCGGGCGAATGAAAGCGGACCGGGGTATGCTAGCGCCACACCGGGACAAATGCAAATCGTCCGCAAAGGAGGATGGCGAAGCTATTCGCCGTATGGCACCCAGATGTTTTTCACCTGAGTGGCATGCTCGAGAAACCAGCGGCCTTCCGCCAGCTTTGAGTTGAACCAATCGATGGCGCGGCCTTCGTTGGTCCATACTTGCTTCAGGTTTCCGGTGGACATCGCCTTCGCATTCGCGACCATAGCTTCGTTTCCATAACACCAGATGGCGTCAACGTCGTCGTGCTCCGCGAGTGTCTTAAGCAGTTCCGACGCGCGACCCGTCACAATGTTCACCGCACCGCCAGGGAGATCGCTGGTGTCGAATAGCTGATAAAGGTCGCTGGTGATGAGCGGAAATTTCTCCGAAGGAACCGCGATCACGGTGTTGCCCACGGCGAGCAGTGGTAGTACGAGTGACAGGAAACCCAGCAGAGGCGCATCCGCAGGGCAGATCACACCAACGGTTCCAATCGCTTCGTTCATCGCAATCGCGATATTGCGGAACGGCGGATTGTGAACGGCGCCGTCGAACTTGTCGGTCCAAGCGGCGTACGAGAAGATGCGCTCGATCGAGAGAGCGGCCTCGGCAGTGGCTTGCTCCTTACCAACAGCTGCCGAAAGTCGATTAACGATTTCGCTCTGTCGCTGGGAAAGATTTTCAGCGCAGTAGTAAAGAACCTGGGCACGATTGTGCGCCGTCGCCTTACCCCAGGATTCAGCCTTTCGAGCGGCTTCAACCGCATTGCGAATATCTTTACGATTGCCAAGCGGAGCTTCGCCCAACAGTCGACCACCGGGCGAATGCACTTCCATGCTGTACCCAGAGTCGGGACGCGTCTGCTTACCACCGATATAGAGCTTGACGGTGCGGTCGATGGCAGGCGTGCCAGCGTCGGGCTTCCCATCATGTTCAGATGCCGGGGCGACAGCGGGACCGCTCGGGGTGGGCAGTGCGGGAGCATGCTTGAACCATGCCGGCTCCAAGTATTCGAGCAAGCCTTCTCTGCCGCCTTCGCGGCCGTATCCGCTCTCGCGATATCCGCCGAAACCGCAGGCGGCGTCAAACATATTTGTGCAGTTTACCCAGACCACGCCGGCCTTCAGCTGTGCGGCCACATGCAGAGAGACATTAATGTTCTCGCTCCAAACGCATGACGCCAAGCCATAGACAGTGTTATTGGCCAACTCGACGGCTTCCCTCGGCGTGCGGAACGTCATGGCCGCGAGAACAGGACCAAAGATTTCCTGTTGGGCGACAATCGACGTGGGATGCACATTCGTGAGAATCGTCGGCGGATAATAAAATCCGCGCGCGGGCAACACAACTTGTGGTTGCCAGCAGGTTGCGCCTTCCGCGACGCCCTGCGCCACTAGGCGCTCGATGCGGTCTAGTTGCACTTGCGCAACGATGGCACCGATGTCGATCGCCTTGTCGAGCGGCGGACCGACGCGCAGAGTGCTCATGCGATCGCGAATTTTCGAAAGCAACGTCTCGGCGATGCTCTCTTGCATCAACAACCGCGAGCCCGCGCAGCACACCTGTCCCTGGTTGAACCAGATTCCGTCGACCAGGCCTTCGACCGCGCTGTCGAGGTCGGCATCTTCGAAAATAATGAACGGAGATTTCCCACCCAGTTCGAGCGAGAGGCGTTTGTGGCTTTTCGCCGTCGCGCTGCGGATGGCGCGTCCGACTTCGGTGGATCCCGTGAACGCGATCTTATCGACATCAGGATGCTTGACCAGCGCTTCGCCGGTTGAGCCATCGCCGGTCACGATGTTGACGACTCCCGCTGGCAGCTCGGCTTCCTGACATATTTCGGCGAACAAGAGCGCGGTGAGCGGAGTAAACTCCGCGGGCTTCAGAACCACCGTGTTTCCGGTGGCCAGAGCCGGTGCGATCTTCCACGCCAACATCAGCAGCGGAAAATTCCACGGAATAATCTGGCCCACCACCCCGCACGGTTCGTAGTCAGGAAACTCCTGATTGAGCAACTGCGCCCAGCCGGCATGGTAGTAGAAATGCCGCGCGACCAGCGGAATGTCGATGTCGCGGCTCTCGCGAATGGGTTTGCCATTGTCCATGGTTTCAAGAACGGCGAGAAGGCGCGAATGTTTTTGCACCAGCCGCGCGAGCGAGTAAAGATATCGTGCTCGCGCATGTGGAGTGAGTGCGCGCCACGGTGCGGAGGCGGCGCGCGCGGCTAGAACAGCTGCGTGAACGTCTGCAATTCCGCCTTGCGCAACGTCCGCCAACTTCTCGCCGTTCGAGGGATCGAGAGTGTCGAAATATTCTCCATCCGCGGGCGCATGCCACGCTCCGCCGATGAAGTGGGCAAAGCGCCGGCCGTGGCGCTCCAGCCATGCTTGAGCTTCCCTGGAATCTTCGGGAGCAGGTCCGTACTCCATGCTGACGAATTTCTCGGCAATGCTCATTGAGTCTCGCTTCGTTCGTTGCTTACGACTTTTCCGCCGCGCATATTCGCATCTCGCATTAGGCAATCGGATGACGGTACTCGGCAGAGTAGCGTCCGGTTGCGTAATGCTCAAGTTGCCGCTCGATGTCGCCCAGCAAGCTGCTCGCGCCGAAGCGGAACAGTTCTGCGCGCGTCCACGACAGACCGAGTTCCTCTTTCATCATAGCCAGCCAATCGAGGGATTGCTTGGCGGTGCGAATTCCGCCGGCCGGTTTGAAGCCAACTGCCATTCCAGTTTGCTGCGCGTATTCCCGGATAGCGCGAACCATAACCAGGCTCACGGGCAGCGTGGCATTTGTCGGTTCCTTCCCGGTCGAGGTTTTGATGAAGTCTGCGCCCGCCATCATGGCGACGAGGCTTGCGCGCGCCACGTTGCGGAATGTCAACAGGTCGCCAGTCCCCAGGATCACCTTCATGTGAACCGCACCGCAGGCCTGCTTGAAGGTCGCAACTTCGTCGTAAAGCGCCTGCCAGTGGGCCCCGAAAACATGAGCGCGCGTGATGACTACATCGATTTCATTTGCTCCTGCTTCCACCGATCGGCGAATTTCCGCGACGCGCTCGGCGAGCGGCGAGAGGCCGGCGGGGAACCCGGTGGAGACTGCCGCGACGGGAATTCCGCTTCCCTCCAGCGCATGCAGCGCGGTTTCGATGAAGGTGTGATACACACAGACTGCGCCAACTTTTATGCCGAGCTCCTCGACGCCGAGTTTCTGCACGAGATCCTGCTGGATCGGCTGTCGCGCTTTCGCGCACAGTCGGCGCACGCGTTCGTCGGTGTCATCCCCGGAAAGTGTGGTCAGGTCCATGCATGAAATCGCGCGCAAGAGCCAGGCCGCCTGCCATTCTTTCTTCACGGTTCGACGGGCCACTTGTGTCTGAGCGCGGCGTTCTACAGCGCTCGTGTTCACTCGAACTTCCTGCAGCCAATTCAGATCGAGGGGAATCCCCGAGTTGGAGAGAAGCGGGTGGCCGGACAGAGTCGCTATTGCGTGCGAAGCGTGCGGACCTCGAGGTGTGGCTTCGTTCCCGGACGTGCGAGCGGCGCTGCGATAATCGCGATCGACCGACATTGAAGCTTTCTCTCTAACCATCGCGCAGAATGTTTGCAATTGTACGGCAGGCCATCTTAACAACGCGAATTTGACTGACCGTGCGCTCTCCGTGTCTGGTTGCTCGCAAGAAAAGCATGCGAACCATCGGCAAGGGTTTACAATGGCGCACGATTCGGCGATTGCGGCGCAGCAGTTCGCCGGCATTTTCTTTATTACCGGACGCCTATGCCTAAAAATAAACTCTCGGTCAGCACGCGGAAAAAGCTCGAGCGAGCCGCAGCCAAGGTGATGAAGCATGCGCACGCTCCGTATTCGAACTTCCATGTGGGCGCGGCGATCCTGCTGACCAACGGCAAAATGTTTTCCGGATGCAACGTGGAAAACGCGTCCTACGGAATGACCAATTGCGCGGAGCGAACCGCAATTTTCTCCGCGGTCGCCGAATTGGGTCCGAAGATTGAAATTCAGGCGGTTGCGGTCGCTAACGATCGCGGCGTCGCGTGTTCGCCGTGTGGGGCGTGCCGCCAGGTGATTTATGAATTTGGCCCGAACGCAATTATTTTCTTTCAAGGCGCAGCCGGGCCTAAACAGGCACATATTACTGAACTTCTTCCGGAAGGGTTTCGCTTACAGTGAGCCCTACTACATCCGTGCCGCCAACCTTCCGCGCGATTGACGTGATTCGCAAGAAGAGGGACGGCGTTGAGCTGTCGCGGGCCGAAATCGAAGGCCTGGTGAACGCCTATACCAAGGGCGAGATTCCCGACTATCAAGTTTCAGCATGGCTAATGGCGGTGGTGCTCAAAGGGATGACGCGCCCCGAGACTGCCGCGCTCACCGATGCAATGCTGCATTCAGGCGATGTGCTCGATCTTTCTTCTTTGCCGCACAGGAAAGTCGACAAGCACTCCACCGGAGGCGTCGGCGATAAAACATCTTTGGTGCTGGCTCCGTTGGCTGCCGCGGCGGGCGTTGTGGTTCCCATGATCAGCGGTCGCGGCCTGGGGCACACAGGCGGAACGCTCGACAAGTTGGAAGCCATCCCCGGCTTCAACGTGAATCTTTCCGTGGCGGAATTCCGCCGGGTTCTTGAAGTTTGCGGCTGCGCCATGATTGGGCAAACGGCGGAGATTGCTCCCGCGGATCGCAAGCTCTACGCCTTGCGCGATGTGACGGGAACGGTGGAGAGTCCATATCTGATCTGTGCCTCGATCATGAGCAAGAAACTGGCGGAGGGCATTGACGCGCTGGTGCTCGACGTAAAGACCGGGTCCGGCGCCTTCATGAAAAGTGAGGCAGACGCGACTTTCCTTGCCGATCTCATGGTGGAAACCGGCGAGCGCATGGGCAAACAGGTTGTCGCCCTGATTACGGATATGGATCAGCCGCTGGGAAATATGATTGGCAATGCGCTGGAAGTTGTGGAGGTCGTGGACGTTTTACGCGGTGGCGGCCCGGAAGATTTGCGGGACCTCTGCCTGGAACTGGCGGGATGGATGCTGCATCTCGGAGGAGTCGCTGAGACAATCGCAGAAGGGAAACAGCAAAGTGCGGAGCTGATTTCGTCGGGCAAGGCGATGGAGAAATTTCGGCGGATGGTGGAACTGCAGGGCGGAGATGCGCGCGTAATAGATGATACAAGGCGCTTGCCTCAAGCGCAGCACAGCGTTCAGGTCGCGAGCGCAAAAGCCGGGTATCTCGCCGCGATGCAGTGCGAGCAGATTGGCACAGCCTGTGTGATTCTCGGAGGCGGTCGCGAGCGCAAGGAAGATTCCGTCGATCCTGCGGTGGGGATTGTGCTGCATAAGAAAGTTGGAGATCGAGTGGCTGCTGGCGAAGCGATCGCAACGATTTACTACAATGCGGAAGCGCAAGCGGCGCGCGCCCGGCAACTGATTGGGGCGAGTTGCACAATTACGGATGCCGCGCCGGCGAAACGACCGCTGATTCACAGAGTCATCGAGCACAGAATTGTCGGGAAGTCCGGGGAGAAAAGCTGATGGGACGATACACGGGAATTCTTGGCTTGTTGACCATGCTCGGGCTCGCTTACGCTTTTTCTACTAACCGTGGCGCTATTCGTAAGAAGACCGTGGCGTGGGGATTGGGTTTGCAAATTGTGTTTGCCGTGTTTGTGCTTCGCGTCGACTACGGCCGGCGCATGTTTCAAGCTGCCGGCGATGCCGCCAGTTGGGTGCTCAATTACGCATTTGTCGGCTCCGAATTTATTTTCGGGGAACTCGGGAAGAAGAACTCCAACATCGGCTTTGTTTTTGCGTTTCAGGTGCTCCCGGTCGTCATTTTCATCTGCGCGCTGTTCGCCATCCTGTACTACTTGGGCATCATGCAGTTCTTTATCCGCATTGCCGCCTGGCTCATGACGCGCATCATGGGTGTCAGCGGCGCAGAGTCGCTCAATGTCGCGGCCAGCATTTTCATGGGCCAGACCGAAGCGCCGGTGACCATTCGCCCCTTCCTGCCCGATCTCACTCACTCCGAGCTGATGACGGTGATGACCAGCGGCATGGCGCATGTTTCGGGTTCCATCATGGCGGCGTATTTCGCCTTTGGCGCCGAGCCGCGCCATGTGCTTAGCGCTGTCATCATGACTGCGCCGGGAACTATTCTGGTTTCGAAGATGCTGGTGCCTGAGACCGAACAGCCGAAGACTGCCGGCCGCGTTGTAATGCCCGAAGAAGACGATTCGAAGGAAAAAGAGAATCTTCTTGGCGCGATCGCCCGCGGTACCGGCGACGGCCTGCACATGGCCCTCAACATCGGAGCTATGTTGATCGCGTTTCTGGCCTTGATCGCTTTGGCGGACGGCATTCTCGGCGGAGTTCACAACGGCCTGACACACGTTGGCATTTCCTGGTTCCCATCCAGTCTGGAAAGCATCTTTGGCGTGCTGTTTGCTCCGGTGGCGTGGGTGATCGGAATCCCCAAGCACGATTGCGTCGCGATCGGAAATTTGCTGGGTATGCGAATGGTCCTGAACGAACTGGTCGCATTCAAAGCGCTCGGGCCCATGAAGGCGACGCTCGATCCGCGGTCATTTACCATCGCCACATTCGCGCTCTGCGGCTTTGCGAATCTCAGTTCGATCGGGATTCAGATCGGCGGCATCGGCGCTCTGGCGCCGAACAAACGAGGCGAACTGGCTCGACTCGGCGTCCGCGCTATGCTGGCGGGGACGATGGCTAACTTGATGTCAGCTTCGATTGCCGGAATGCTGCTGTAGGCCTTAGGCGTCAGCAGGATCAAACGGAAAACCAATTGCGGTTCGCGATCAGCCGTTTGCGCGCGCGACCAGTAAGATCGCCAGCCCGTAGAAAACGAACATAAGAGCAAGATAAATTTTGGCGTTCCTTCCTGAGCCGGCAAATTCTTTCCACACCAGCACTCCCCACAAAGCTGCGACCATCGGCGATGACTGGCCAATGGCATAGGAAATCGCCTGTCCCGTCAGCTTGCCTGCCGTGAGATTCAGCACCGTCCCCAAGCCCCACACGCATCCCCCGATCAGTCCAAGCAAATGTCCGGAAAGAGGTCCGCGGAAATATCCGCTGAAGCTGACGGGATCGCCCACCAGAGGCTTCTTCATGAAATAGATGTTCCACACAAAACAAGAGAGCAGCGCTCCTAGCGTGAGGAAAGTGACCGCGCTATAAGGTGTGAGCGAATGCCCGCGAGTCATGGCGTAGGTTGCGAACGGGCTCCAGAGTCCCATGAGAATTCCAGAGACCACGCACAGAATGATGCCCTTGCGTGAAGCCCCTCGCCCCTCCCGGGCTAGGCTGCCGTAGGCCTTGCCATCGAGAATTACCGCAATCAGCGCGCATACCACGCCCAGGGCCAGAAGCGGGCCGCTGCCTTTTGGCTGCAGGATGAAGTTCAGCGCCACACCCACCACAAGCGCAATTCCAATCGAAACCGGGAAGGCGACCGCGAGTCCGACCAGACCCATCGCAGCCACGAGTAGCAAATTTGCAAGGTTGAAAATGGCTCCGCCGATAAGAGCAGAGACGATGTTGGAAGAGTCCGTGGCGTGAACATTATTCACGAAACTGGAGGAGTCGTGGCCGGTGCTCCCCAAGGTCAGGGCGAGGAGCAGAGAACTCAAAAAAATGCCGAGCGCGTAATCCCAATAAAAAAGCTCGAAACGATAGTTCTTGACGCCCTTATAAGTGTTGGCCCAGGATCCCCAGCAGATTGCGCTGGTGATCGTCATCAACAACGCAATCGTGTGACTCGCCGGCGTGAACATCGTGTTCTCCCCTGGAAAGGGTGTAACTCTACTCTTCTTTGTGAAGAGGCACAAGGTGAAGAGGCACAAGGCGACGAGTACAAGGAGAAAAGCAGCAGGCGGGTGGGCGGACTCTTACCCGTTGACCTGCGCGTAGGTCGCTCGGCGCAGAAATTCTCCCTGGCCCGGGCGTCCCAGGAATTTGTCGCCATCGACCACAACTTTGCCGCGTGAAAGAACTACCTCGGGCATGCCCGTGACCTGGATCCCTTCGAACATGGAGTAGTCGACACGCATGTGGTGGGTTGCCGCGCTGATGGTGTGCTTGCGGTGGGGATCGAAAATGACGAGATCGGCATCGCTGCCGACAGCAATCGTCCCTTTGCGCGGGTACAGTCCAAACAGCTTGGCGGGAGTGGTTGACACTAATTCCACAAACCGGTTCGCGTTGAACCGGCCGCTGGCCACGCCGCCCGAGTAAATCAGGCTCATGCGGTGCTCGACACCGGGGCCTCCGTTGGGAATTTTCGTGAAATCGTCGCGGCCCATTTCTTTTTGCTCCTTAAAACAGAACGGGCAATGGTCGGTCGAGACCACCTGCAGATGATCGTGCTTCAGGCCATTCCAGAGTTTTTCTTGATTCCATTTTTCGCGCAGCGGAGGGGTGAAAACATATTTCGCCGCTTCGAAGCCGGGTGCATCCATGTTCTCCAGCGAGAGGTACAGGTACTGCGGGCAAGTTTCAGCATAGACGGGAAGCCCGCGATCGCGCGCTTCGCGAACTTTTTCGAGCGCGTCATTGCAACTCAAGTGGACGATATAGATGGGCGCCCCCGCCATCTCGGCGAGAGCAATCGCGCGCCCAACAGCTTCGGCCTCTGCAGTGGTGGGGCGAGTCAACGCATGATATTTCGGAGCTCGTTTTCCTTCGGCCAACGCCTGCTGCACGATGACGTCAATCGCGCTCCCATTTTCCGCGTGCATGCATACCATTCCGCCATTCTTCGACGTAGTCTGCAGAGCTTTGAAGATGCTGCCATCGTCGAGCATGAAAACGCCCGGATACGCCATGAAAAGCTTGAAACTGGTCACGCCTTCATGCACCAGATCGTTCATCTCCGAAAGTTGCCCGCCAGAGACGTCGGTGACGATGCAGTGAAACGCGTAGTCGCAAACAGCTTTGCTCGAGGCCTTGGTCATCCACGTGTCGAAGGCCTGGCGCAAGGGCTGGCCTTTGTATTGAATCGCGAAATCGATGAGCGTGGTGGTGCCGCCGAATGCGGCGGCCCGTGTGCCGGTTTCAAAATCGTCGGCGCTGGTGGTGCCGCCGAAGGGCATGTCGAGATGAGTGTGAACATCGATTCCGCCGGGGATAACCAGTTTGCCGGAAGCATCCAGAATCTTCGTGGCGTTCTGCGCGCGGCTCGACGAAGAAAGATCGGTTCCAATGGCGTTAATCTTGCCGTTCGTAATGGCAATGTCCGCCCTGTACGTGTCGGTTGCGGTCACGACGGAACCGTTCTTGATGATCGTGTCGAAACCCATCGAGCCCTCCATCGCCCAGGCGTCTCCGCCGGGTGAGAAAAGGATTCTATGCTACACTGCCGCACTTTAGTTGTTCTTAGCCAGTTGCTCTTAATCAGTTCCTCCTAAGCTTTTCCGCGAAAGGGACCGGCTATGCAGTTCGGCATCGCACTGAAGCCCGATATCTCGATCCAACGCATCGTAGGCTTGACGCGGCAGGCCGAAGACGCCGGATTCGAATACGGCTGGATCTTCGATTCTCACGTTTTGTGGAAGGAGCCATACCCGTTGCTCACGCTGATGGCGACGAACACGAAGCGCATGCGGCTGGGGACATGCGTCACCAATCCCGCGACGCGAGATTTGACCGTGACTGCCAGCTTATTCGCAACCCTCAACCTGATTTCGGGGGGACGAATGGAACTCGGCATCGGCCGCGGCGACAGCTCGCGCCGCGTGATGGGAAAGAAGCCGGTGAGCTGGTCGCAGTTGGAAGCGGCAGTCGCGGAATTTCGCGATCTGACATCCGGCAAGGAAGTGCAACATGACGGTCAACCCACCCGGCTCAGTTGGGCGAAGGATTCTCCACGAGTTTGGATTGCCGGATATGGCCCCAAGGTCCTGCACATGGCGGGACGGGTGGCGGACGGAATCATTTTGCAATTCGCCGATCCGGCCTTAATCGAATGGTGTATGGGTTTTGTGAAAGAAGGAGCCCGCGCCGCGGGACGCGATCCGGGCAGCATTGAAGTAATGGCGGCCGCGCCAGTGTGGATTTCAGAGGACTTGAACGTTGCGCGTGAACGCGTGCGCTGGTTCCCGGCGCTGGTGTCGAATCACGTGATGGATCTGATCCGGCAATACAAGCCTGAAGATCTGCCTCCGGCGCTGACCTCATTTGTGCAGGATCGCGGTCACTATGATTATCAGCACCATTGCGAAGTTGGCAGCGACAACGCGGAGTTCGTTTCCGACGAGGTGATCGATCGCTTTTGCCTGATCGGGCCGGCCGAAGCGCATCGTGCGAAATTACGCGCGCTGGCGGCTGTGGGCGTTACGCAGTTCAATATTTACCTGATGTGCGGAGATGAAGAACAGAATCTAGAAAGCTTTCAACGAGAGGTGCTGCCTGAGTTTCTAAATGGAACGCAGGCCTAGCATAACGCTAAGCGCCTTTCTGCGGCACAATAGCAACCTTGTCCTGAGCCTTCATCATCGCGTAATAAACCACGAATGAGACCGCGAAGCCAATAAACCACGAATAATCGTACAGCGTGCGCAAGGACGGAACGGCCAGACCAGACAGCGCAGTGCCTGCTCCGAGCGTCAGCGCGATCAGCGCGCGCCAGTTGAATCCGTCCGAATATTCGTAGATCCCGCCCCGAAGATACAGGTCATCGACCTGCAACACCCTCCGGCGGATTACGAAGTAGTCGCAGATCATGATTCCTGCGACCGGCCCGAGGAAGGCGGCGTAGCCGCCGAGCCATCCCATGATGAATGTGCTGTAGCTGGAGAGCAGCTTCCACGGCATCAAGGCGACACCCATGAAACAGGTGATGATTCCGCCCGTGCGAAAGCTGATTCCGCGCGGCCACAAGTTAGAGAAATCATTCGCTGGCGAAACCACGTTCGCGCCGATGTTGACGTTGAGCGTCGCCAGCAAAATTGCAACCAGCGAGATCGCGACTGCTACGGGTGAGTGAAAGCGGCTGAGCAGTTGCACGGGATCCCAGATCGCGGTCCCATAGATGACAACGGTGGCGGAAGTTACAGCGATTCCGACGAAGGAGTACAGCGTCATCGTGGTCGGCAAGGCTAAGGCCTGGCCAATCGCCTGTTCCCGCTGATTGTGCGCGAACCGAGTGAAGTCCGGAATGTTCAACGAAACCGTGGCCCAGAAGCCAACCGTGCCGTTCAGCGCAGGGATCAGAAACTTGAGGAAGTCAGGAAAAGTTGTGAACCGCGAAGGCACCGAGAGCATGGGCCCGAATCCGCCGGCCGCGTGATAGGCCCAACCCAATAGAAGCAATCCAACGCCCAGCAAAATCGGGGCGCTGATGCCTTGCAGCACGCGGATGTATTCGATTCCCTTGAGGACAACCGCGAGGTTGATCAGCCAGAAAATAAAAAAGCACACGCTGGGGCCGTAAGGAAAGTTTTTCCAACTGGGAACCAGCGTTGCGAGCAAAGTGCTGATGGCCTCGCCACCGATCCAGGTCTGAATGCCGAACCATCCGCAGGCGACCAGGGCGCGCAGCACGGCCGCGACATTCGCGCCCAGCACTCCGAACGAGGCGCGAGCCAGCACAGGGAAAGGAATTCCGTACTTCGCGCCGGGATGCGAATTCAGCAGCATCGGCGCGAGCACGATCACGTTCCCTAGAAAGACGGTTGCGATCGCCTGCTTCCAGTTCATCCCGCCTTTAATCAAACTCGCAGCCAGCATGTAGGTGAGGATGTTCACCGACATCGAAATCCACAATGCCGCGAAGTTGTACGTACCCCAGTGCCGGCGCTCGGGGCTCGCCGGCGCGAGATCCTCGTTGTAGAGCGGGCTGGATTCGATGCGAGCGCGGAGTTGAGTGGGGTCCGAGATTGTCATGAGTCTCAGTCGGCCGCGGCGGATGATCCGCTCTGCGTCGTGATCGGACCGTAACTGTCGGGTCGACGGTCACGGAAGAACTGCCACACTTTGCGAACCTCGGCGATCATGTCGAGATCGAGATCTGCGACCACGACTTCATCTTTGTCGCGGCTGGCCTGGGCGATAATCTTGCCTCGTGGCGTGCAGAAATAACTTTTGCCGTAAAATTCGCCGATGCTCCACGGCTTCTCGGTTCCTACGCGATTGATGGCTCCCACAAAGTAGCCGTTGGCTACGGCGTGAGCGGGCTGTTCGAGTTCCCACAAATATTCTGACAGCCCGGCTACGGTGGCCGACGGATTGAACACGATCTCAGCGCCATTGAGCCCTAGAATGCGGGCTCCCTCGGGAAAGTGGCGGTCGTAGCAGATGTACACACCGACCCGTGCGTACTTGGTTTCGAAGACTGGATAGCCTAGATCGCCGGGAGTGAAATAGAACTTCTCCCAGAATCCGGGATGGCAGTGCGGGATGTGATGTTTCCGGTACTTGCCGAGATAGCGGCCGTCGGCGTCAATCACCGCGGCGGTGTTGAAGTACACGCCCGGCATCTGCTCTTCGTAAACCGGAACCACGATCACCATGTGATGCTTCTTCGCAATCTTCTGCATGAGACGCGTGGTTGGTCCGTCGGGAACGCGTTCCGTCAGTTCGTACCACCGCGGGTTCTGCTCCGCGCAAAAATAAGGGCCATAGAAAAGTTCTTGCAGGCAGAGAATTTGCGTTTTTTTGCGCGCCGCCTGCTCGATCAGTTTCAGGTGCTTGTCAATCATCGCCTTCCTGATCTGGGCGAGAGGGCGCTCGGTCGAGAGCGCGTTGCTGGCTTGAATCAGAGCGCAGCGGACATTGCGGGGCATGGGGTCCTCCCAGAGTTGTTGAGGAGGGCAATATAACAGAGTGGAGACGGGCGCGCCCTTCGACTTTGGTCACAGCGCGCTCTCGCCCACCTTGTAACGCGATAGCTCTGGTGGACGCGCTCCAGGCATGGCACGCCGGACGAGGGTGTTCGGCGCGCTTCACGACTCGAGCTTGATTGACACAGTGCGGCTCAGGTCAATAGACTCGGCCTGCTTCTTAACCGCGATACGTCCATGGCAAAACGTCCTCGAATCGCAGTGGTCGGCAGCGCGAACATTGACCTGACGACCTTCACGGACCAATTTCCCAAGCCGGGCGAAACTATTTTCGGTCAGAAGTTCGACCTCGGCTTCGGGGGGAAGGGCGCGAATCAGGCCGTGGCAGCGCGCATCTGCGGCGCGGATGTCTTTATGGTCGCGCGTGTGGGCAGCGATCTTTTCGGTCCCGCAACCATCGAAAATTTCCGCAAGCAGGGAATCGACACTACTCATGTTAAGCAGGTCGAGGGGCTTTCGAGCGGTGTCGCGCCCATCTTTGTTGAGCCCAGCGGGCAGAACCGCATTCTGGTGGTAAAGGGAGCCAACGACGCGCTCAAGCCCGCTGATGTCGACGATGCCGCCGCGACCTTGAAGTCCGCCGACTGCATCGTGCTGCAGTTCGAGATTCCGGTGCAGACTGTTTATTACACGATCGAATTTGCCCGCAAGCACGGAATTCGCTGCATCCTCAATCCAGCTCCGGCGCAGCCCGTCGACCTGAGTGCGCTGAAGGGACTCGACTACTTTGTGCCAAACGAAAGCGAAGCCGAGACCATCACTGGTTGCCCGGTGAAGAATGTTCAAGACGCGAAGCGGTGTGCCGAGCAACTGGTAGGCAGCGGCATCCAACGCGTGATCATCACGTTGGGAGCGAACGGATGTTTTGTCGCAGGCCGCGACGTGAGCGCACACATGCCGCCGTTCGCGGTCCACAGCATTGACAGCACCGGCGCCGGAGATGCTTTTATCGGCAGCTTCGCCGTATTTCTCGCCGAAGGAGTGCCCGAAGCGGAAGCCCTTCGTCGCGCGAATCTCTACGCAGCCTTATCCACAACCGGGGTGGGAACTCAGAAATCTTTGTATGACCGCCCGCGCTTTGACGCCGAATGGGCAAAACGATCCTGACAGCCTCGCCTTCGGCTTGAGCTGTTGCAGTATTCATGCTCTTCCATCGCCCACTCTCAACAATCAACACCGCGAACCAGTTTTTTCGCATCAGGCGATGCGAAAGAATCATCGTCACGCTTCCCGTCGGCGGCGAAAATTCTTGACTAACCGGTGACCGGCAATTTATAAGCCGAGTCTAGTCCCCGGGAGCCTCCCAACTTCGCGCGAAGAGGGAGGACCTTTTTCTTTATACGCGGTGGAACCAACGAAAGGGGTTGAAACCATGGCGAACCAGAGGGCGCGCTTCGCAGGGTTAGTCTGTTCACTGGTAGTTCTGTCGGGCTCGCTTCTGCACGGGCAGGCGACCGGCAGTTTCTCGGGAACAGTTTCGGACAACTCCGGCGCGCTGGTTTCTGGCGCCAAGGTTACCGTCACCGCGCAAGCCACAAACGTATCCCGCGAAGCGATCACCGACGCTACCGGACACTTCCTCGTTCCGCTGCTGGGTGTTGCGGACTATACGATCCGAGTGGAAGCGCAAGGCTTTAAGCCCTCCGAGGTGAAGAACCTCCGCCTGCAGATCGACGAACACCGCGAACTCGACTTCAAACTCGTTCTCGCGTCGGTGACCACCAGCGTTGAAGTTAATGCGACCGAAGTCGCAGTAGAGACGACGACCCCGACTCTCGGTCAAGTCATCACCGCCCAGGAAGTTGCCGAACTGCCTCTGAATGGCCGCAACTTCGTTCAACTAGCAACTCTGACTCCGGGTACGACCGCGTCCACCAGTCCGGTCAGTTTCTTCACGAACGCTGCCAGCAGCGAAGCCGCAACGCGCGGCGCGTTCTCGCTTTCGGTCGGAGGTTCGCGCGAACAGGAAACTGATTGGCTGCTCGACGGCAACGACAACAATCAGCTGGATGAAGGCGGCATCGCGATTTTCTCATCGTTGGATGACATTGAAGAATTCAAGGTTCTGACTTACAACTATTCCGCGGAGTACGGAGAGCGCGCGGGTCCAACAGTGCTGGTGACGACGAAATCAGGCACGAACCGATTTCACGGCTCGGTGTTTGAGTACTTCCGCAATACGAAGCTGAATGCGGTCCCATATTTCGGTACGTCGCCGCAGAAATTCAATCTGAACCAATTTGGAGGATCGCTCGGCGGAGCGATTAAGAAAGACAAGACTTTTTTCTTCGCCGATTATCAGGCCAAGAGGCAGAGGGAAGGGATAACTTTCACCGGGTTTGTTCCGACCGCGGCGATGATCACGCCCGATGCAAACGGAAACTATAACGAAAGCTCCAACCCCCTAAGCATTACGACACTCACCAACCCGTATCCCTACTTTAATCCTGCCACCCAGACTTCCACCACCTACCCCTTCATCTGCAGCACAGCAACCGGTCTTCCCGTGACGCCGAATCCAACGGGAAGCTTGTTCGGCGCCGGAAGCCAAGGACCGGATACGCAACCGGGTGTCAAAGACTGTCCTATCATTCCGGGTAGCTTGATCAATGCCATTGGAGCGAAGGTAGCTCAGCTCTATCCTGCGCCGAATTCCACCAATTCAAAATTCAATTATGTCAATGAGCCAGTAAGAAAACTCAACGAAGGAACGTGGGACATCCGCCTGGACCACAATTTTTCCAGCAAGGATTCTGCGTTTGGTCGCTTCAGCTACGACCAGGCCACGAACTTCGTCCCCGGCGGTTCACCAACCTGGTCTGAAGCCAATGCCTTCGGCAGCAACCAGTACATCGACAATCATGGCCGCAATGCGGTCGTCACCGAGACCCACGTTTTTTCTCCCAACCTTATCAATCAGGCGACGTTCGGTTACAGCCGAATTTTCAATCACATTCTTTCGTATGGCACGGGGAGTTGCGAAGCTGCGAATATCGGCATTCCCGGAGCTAATCTCGGAGCGGCCTGCGATTCCATCACTGGGTATCCCGCGAGCCTGAACCAGTCGACCAAGGATTGCGTGAGCTGCGGCCTAACATCATTCCAGATGTCAAGCTACTTCTCGGTGGGAGATCGCGGTTACGCGCCCTATCAAGGGGGAACCAACGTCTATTCTCTTTCCGACACGCTCGACCTGATTCACGGAAAACACAACATCCGTGTCGGCGTGACCTATCGTGCTGAGGAGATGAATGTGCGGAATAATGCCTTCCAGGACGGTTACGTCGTGGAAGCCGGCACGGCGACCGGAGACGATATCGCCGACCTGTTACTGGGTAGCACAGGAGTTTTTGCTGCTCACGATCAGACATTTCTGGGCGCGACCACCGGCCGGCGCTGGAAACTCATTCGTCCCTTCGTTCAAGACGACTGGCGCATGACGCCGGATCTGACCGTGAACATCGGGCTGGCGTGGGCTCTGGCGACTCCGGAAACCGAAGTCGAAAACCGCCAGGCAAACTACAACATTCAAAACCTCAAGTGGTATGTGCCCAATGGGAGTCCCGAGCTGAGCGCTTGCACGAACTGCATCGCTACTAACGGGCGTGTCGGGATTCAATTCGACAAGACGGCTCTCGAGCCCCGCATCGGCTTTTCCTGGAAGCCGATGGGCAGTGACAAAACTGCCGTTCGCGCGGGTTACGCGATCTTCCACGATTCCGCCTGGAATCAGGGTGGACAGGGGCTGTGGCAGAATCCGCCTTATTACGCGGAGATTGATCCCGATAGCTTTCCGAATGTCTTGCTGACACCGTTTTTCTCTTCCACGGGTCTCTGCAATCCGTTCGGTGCCCCGCAATGCGGTCTCTCGTATGGTTTCCAGGAGGCTACTCCGGCAAATCCCGCCTGTCCCCCGGCGGGCATCCTTACGGGTCCGGTGAACCCAGCCTGCTACACCGGGACCATTCAGTCGCAGAACCCGAATTTCAAGCAGGGGTCCGTCCAGCAGTTCAACCTCAATGTTGAGCGCCAGCTGCCCGGAAACGTTGTTCTGACGTTCGGGTACGCCGGGTCTCGGAGCCACCACATCCTCGTCAGCCAGGAAAACGAAAACCTCAACGACCCGAATGCCTGCCCCGATGGCTTTACCCCCGTGCCTGGTTACACGCTGGGCTGCGGTATCGGATACTTTCCCTATGCAGCTCCGTATCAGACAGTCGCAAGCAATAACAGCATCGGCAACGCCCGCTATGATTCTCTGCAGGTGAAAGCGGAGACCAAGAGCTCGCGGCACGGTCTCTACGCGCTGCTCGGCTACACCTGGTCTCGCACGTTCGACTCCGGCATGCCCGACGGTTTGGGCACGAATCCTGGTGCGATCTATTGGCCTTTGCCGGGAACGTCGAGACTTGACTGGGGACTCTCGCAGCTGAACCTGAACGACAGCTTCACCGCCAGCGTGCTTTACGACTTGCCCTTCGGCAAGGGCAAGCACTTTGGTGGAGACTGGAGCGGCGTGACGAACGTGCTGTTGGGAAATTGGCACGTCGACTTGATTGAAAGAGTTACATCCGGGTTCCCGCTCTTTGTCGTCGACAGCGCGGACGAATCTGGAACCTACTTTTCCTACAACGGGTTTACCCTCCAGCGTCCGAATGAGGTCGGTAATCCCAACCAGGCCGGCCCCGAGGCCGGCGGCACGAACTGCCCCACGCAGATCCACACGCTTCAGCATTGGTTTAATCCCTGTGCGTTTGCTCCTGCGCCATCCGGAGAACTCGGTACTGCAGCCCGCGCGCCGGTCTACGGTCCTCGTTTCGTGAACACGGATTTCTCCGTCATCAAGAACTTCCCCTTCCACGAGGATATGAATGTGCAGTTCCGAGCTGAGTTTTTCAATCTGTTCAATCACCCTCAGTTTTTCATGGGAGGACTGGGCGACAGCGGACAGCAAGATATAAACACGCCTTCCAGCTTCGGGGTGATCAACAACACAGTCAATAACCCTCGGTTGATCCAATTCGCCCTGAGGCTCGCCTTCTAAAGCGTGACGCCATTTCGTTTTTGGGGCAGACGGGTTCAGCCCGCTCTGCCCTTTGTTTTGCGAATGCGATTTACCTCTGACTTGCGTCGGATGAGATAAGCCTTGAAGACCACGAAATCACTAGCCTTAATCGCTCTGTGCCTGACGACCGCCGTCTGCGCGTCACAGCCTCGCCGCAAGGTCATCATGAATGAAGATTGTTCCGGCCCCGGCGGCAGCAACATGCAGACACTGATGGTCATGATTCAGTCTCCGCAGGTGGAAGTGCTGGGCATCACGGTGGTGAGCGGAGATCAGTGGCGCGATGAGGAAGTAGCTCACACCCTGCGCCTGCTCGAAATCATGGGCCGCACCGACATTCCCGTCGTGCCCGGCGCCGTGTTCCCGCTGATCCGCACGCACGAGGAATCCTCACTGTGGCAGCAGCATTACGGCAATGTCGCCTACGCCGGCGCGTGGGACACGCGCTGGTGGCATGAAGCATCGGTTGTGCCGCCACTGCCAGAAGGCCAGCCCACTATGAAGCCGGCCGACGAAGACGCAGCCCATTTTCTGATTCGCATGGTGCATAAATATCCACACGAAGTCACCATCTATGAGGGCGGGCCCATGACTAACCTCGCGCTCGCCATTTCTCTCGATCCGCAGTTTCCGGCACTGGCGCAGGAACTGGTTTTCATGGGCGGAAGCTTGAGCCCGCAGACCGATAATCCCGAATTTGCGAGCAATCCGCGGCACGAATTCAATTTCTGGTTCGATCCCGAGGCGGCGGAAATCGTGCTGCGCGCGCCGTGGAAGAAGATCGTGTGCACGCCCACGGACATTTCCATCAAGACCCACATGACGGCCGCCCTCGTAAAGCAGATTGAAGCCAGCGCGACTCCGCTGGCGCGCTACATCGCCCGTTTCGCAATGCTCACGCCGGGTGCCGATATTATGTGGGATGAACTCGCTGCTGCCGCATGGATCGATCCAACGCTGATCACGAAGAGTGAAGTTCGCTACATGGCCGTGGACGTGGATCACGGCGCCGGGTACGGCAACACCCTCACCTGGGAAACTGGAAACCGCCTGAGGCCCAGTGCGCAGCCGGTCGAGATTCAAGTTGATCTCGACACCGAAAAGTTCTATCGCATGTTCGCCTCTTTGATGTCCGCGCCGACACCGGGTCCCGCGCTCGCCCACTGATGCGCGCTGGCACCGAAGTAGCGAACAGCATACAATGTGCTCTTGCGAGCTTTTCCGAACATGTCTCCAACTCCAGACGATCTCACCATCGTGAAAGACGACATGGTGGCCTTCATCGAAGGTCACGGCATGCGCCGCTTCCACGGCTACGTGGATTACGACGAAGTGCAATGCGTCATGTGGGAGATGGCCGGCAATCCTGACGGCTGGAAGGATTTCGTGGAACTGGCGAAAGCCTCAAGCGCTCCTTTTCTAACCATGCACGCCTGGACGCTCGAGCGCACCGAGCTGGACGAAATGGTGCAGCGCCTCACCAACTCGGAATTCACCGACACCGACGACGTGGAAGACGCCCGCTGGCTCCGTGCCCACGTCGGCAAAGTTGGATTTCTGCAGTTGGGGTGGGCTTACCAGGGATCAATGTTTCTCTGCGAGGTCAGCACCGAGTGGTACGACCGCTACCAGCATCTGCTCGAAGTTTCCGACGAATTCGGTGGCCTCACCATGGATGAGCCCGATCAGGACGAAGAAAACTAGATCGTCCGTGCCCGTAGTAAACTCCTTGTCATCCTGAGCAAAGCGAAGGACCTGTGCAACTCCGTGGAGATTGCAGAGATCCTTCGCGCAGAGAACGCGCTCAGGATGACAAGACTTCTTTCATGCGGTGGCTTCAAAAAACGACGGATCAATCTTTAGTCGGTTCTCTGGTCGCCAACCTGCGCACCGATCCCGCGTTTCGCGGCGTCGCGAAAGCAGCTCCAGTCCTCGCGCCGCTGCTGGTGCGCCGCGGCATCAGCGATGCCGAATCGGCCAGCACATTTCTTTCCCCGTCGCTCTCACATCTTCATGACCCCAATCTCATGATGGGTCTACGCGCCGCCGTCGATCGCATCGATGCCGCCATCGAACGCAAAGAACAGATCCTCATCTACGGCGATTACGACGTTGACGGAACGATGGCGGTGATTATTCTTAAAACCGCGATCGAACTCTGCGGCGGCTCAGCCGACTTCCACGTGCCGCACCGCATTCGCGAAGGCTACGACATGCGCGATGATGTGATCGAGCGCGCCGCCGCCGCAGGCATTCGCCTGATTGTCAGCGTCGACATGGGCATCCGCGCCTTCGCGCCCGCGGAGACCGCGCAACGCTTCGGCGTCGACCTGATCGTGACCGACCATCACCTCCCCGGTCCGGATGGCGTGCCCAACGCGCTGGCCGTCGTCAATCCGAATCAGCGTGGTTGCGAATATCCCTATAAGCAACTCTGCGGTGCAGGCGTCGCTTTCAAGCTCGCGCAGGGATTGATGCAGCGGCGGCTGGACGCGAACCTCCTAAGCAAACTCCTGACGTCGTTTATGAAAGTTGTCGCCATCGCGACCATCGCCGATGCCGTGCCGCTAACCGGGGAGAATCGCGTCTTCGCGTCGCTGGGCCTCGATGCGCTGCGCAGAGCGGTGAATCCGGGGCTGAAGGCGTTGCTTGAAGTCGCTCAGATCTCCGCCAAGCGGCCACCAACCTCCGGCGAAGTCGGTTTCCGCATCGCGCCCCGGATCAACGCGGCCGGGCGTATGGATGTGGCTCGCGACGTGATCGAACTTTTTAGCGTGAAGGATCCAGCACGCGCCCGAGAACTGGCCGCCAAACTCGATCGCCTCAATTCCGACCGTCAGGAGGAAGAGCGCAGAATTTTGCGCGCCGTGGAAGAGCGTTTCACCGGCGATCCAGCGTTGTGCGATGCCTATTGCATCGTCGTCGACGGAGAAGGCTGGCATCGCGGCGTCATTGGCATAACCGCGACGCGGGTCGTGGAACGTTACAACCGTCCGGCAGTCGTAATCTCGCGCGAGGGCGATGAGGCGTTCGGCTCCGGCCGTTCGATTCGAGCGTTTCACCTGTTGGAGGCGATCGAGTCGTGCAGCCATCTTTTCACGCGTTACGGCGGCCACTCCCACGCCTGCGGATTCGCCATGCCCGCCGCGAACGTCGATCAGCTCCGCGCGAAGCTGGACGCGTTTGCCCGAGCACGGCTCGCCCCGGTGGATTTCGATCCGATTCTCGATCTGGATGCAGAACTGGATCTCACTGAAATCACACCCGAACTATTTCACACGTTGCAACTGCTGGAACCATACGGCATGGGAAATCCCGAGCCGGTATTCGCCGCCCGCCGCGTGCGGCTAGCCGCGCCGCCACGAATTCTAAAAGATAAACACGTCAAGCTGAAAATCAGGGCGAGTGTGCCGGTAAGAAGTTCAGGGCATGCATCCGACGAATCGGACGAACTCTCCGCAGCCGCGATTCTAGCGACTCCACGCTGCCATCCCGATGGTGCCGCGATTCGCCGCGACGAAAAAGCGGCAGCCCTAGCCGAAGGCCGCGCGAGTGGCAATCAACTGAGAACTGACCTGGCGAGCAACATCACCTTCGACGCTCTGGGCTGGCACATGGCCGAGCGCCTGCAGCAAGCCCCACTCCTCGCCGGCGATGCGATCGATGTTGCTTTCACCGTCGGCCACAACGATCATCCCGAATACGGCGGTCTGGAGCTTTCCCTGCGCGACTTCAACATATCCTCGCTCTGAGAGAGCACCGGTCACCACAAGTGATAGTGCCCGTCGCGCCGGGCGATCTCCACGCTGACGCCGAATAAGGCTGCGAGTCGCTCGACTTGCAGTATCTCTTCTTTTGGTCCGTCGGCGACCACTCGGCCGCGGTCCATCAGTACCACGCGGCCAATCTCCGGGACGATGTCCGCCAGTTCATGGGTCACCAGAATAATTGCCGTGCCCGACTTGGCCAGCGCACGCATGGTTTGCCGCAAGCTCTGCTGGGCCGAAATATCGAGCGAATTGCACGGCTCATCGAACAGCAATGCGCCCGGCTTGTGTACCAAGGCACGGGCGATCAACACGCGCCTCGCTTCTCCCGACGACATCTCGCAGACTGGACGCTCCGCCAGATGTGAAATCTTCAACGCAGCCAGCGCAGAGTCGGCAAGTTCGATCTTTTCGGGATCAACCGTATGATTTGGCCAGATCGCAGTGCTACTGAAAAATCCTGAAAGCACGACGTCGCGGCCGATGGCCTCGCCGGTGATCGAGAGCATCAGGTCGTTGGAGACGATTCCCATGTGCTCGCGCAGTTTGAATACATCCCAAATTTCCTGGCCGAGCAATTTCATCCACGAGTCTTCCCGGGCAACCGGATAACACTCGCGCGCAATGGTCTTGATCAACGTCGACTTGCCGCAGCCGTTCGGCCCAAGAATCGCGACGTGCTCGTCGACACCGATGCGCAGGCTGAAATCGTCGAGCGCGATTTTCTGCCCCCGCATGACGCGCAGGTTGTGGAAGTCCAACAACGGCGGAGTAGCCATGTGTGTGTAAGTGTATGTCATCCTCAACCCGGTGCTAAGCCGGGTGAGGGACCTAACGACGGTTTGTCGGCAGGATGAAGCCGGTGCACTTAACGCTGCTGGTGATCGCAAGGTCCCTCGCGCCGGCTTCGCCGCTGCTCAGGATGACGTGCGATGATGCATTACACTGAATCCAGATGCCGCTCCAGATCTATCGTCTGCGCCGCCTGCTGGCTGGCACCGCTGTGCTGCTCACGTTATTCGTGGCGGGAATGTACTTCTACGCGCGTTCGCGGGCGACGAATGTGCTGAAGCAAATTCCGGGCAAGATGGGGATCGAAATCAGGCAGACCGCCAGCGGATTTCAGCTTTCCAAGTCCGACGGCAAGCGCACGCTGTTTACCGTGCAGGCAAGTAACGTTAAGGAGTTCAAGCTCAACGGCAATGCCGAACTGCACAACGTTAGCATTGTGCTCTACGGTCGCGATTCCTCGCGCTTTGACCAGATCTATGGCGACGACTTTGTCTTCAACGAGAAAACCGGCGATGTCATCGCCAAGGGCGAAGTTCAGATCGATCTGGTGGCCAACCCGTCCGGCGTCGCCAGTCCCGATCAATCCACGCCGAAAGAGCTCAAGAATCCGATTCACCTAAAGACGCGCGATTTGGTGTTTAACAAAGACACCGGAAACGCCGCGACCAACGCCCGCGTCGAATTTAGCACGCCGCAGGCCACCGGCTGGGCCATTGGGATGACTTACGCCGGCAAGACCAACACGCTGATCTTGTCCTCGCAAGTTCATGTGGCGATGAATGGCCCGGATGCCGAGGTCGTCGATGCCGATAGCGGAGTGATCACTCACGATCCGCATCAGGTTGTGCTCGAACATCCCCATATCAAGCGCGAAGACGGAATGCTTCAGGCCGATCACGCGGTGCTTTACCTGGGTTCTGAAAATCAGGTCGAGCGAATTCTGGCGACGGGAAATGTCACCACTGAGACGCGGATGGAGAGTGCGAGCGCGAAACGATCAAGACCAGCCGTGAATCGTAATTCCACCGCAGCCGATTCCTCAGCCAGCGATTCTGTCGCTCGCGCCCAATCGTCGGAAGTCCGCAGTCGTTCCGACCAGGCTGAGTTGCTGCTCACGGGAAAGGAAAATTTGCTTCGCACTGCAATCATGACGGGCCACGTTCATGTCGAGCAATCTGGGCCTCAGCTCATGCTGGGAGACGCTGGACGCATGATCATGGACTTCGCCGGCCGGAACCAGCTGGAGAAGGTGCATGCCGTCGATGGAGCGCGGCTCACTCAGAGAGCCGCGCAGAGAACTACGCAAAAAGCGGCAAGTGAGGCTAGCGCGCCGAAAGGCGCAAAATCGGCGGCTACCAGCCCACAGGATTTCGAAATCACCGCGCCCATCATCGACTTTACGATGGCGCAAGGTCACATTCTTGAACACGCCGTAACCTCTGGCGCAGCACAGATCACGATCACGCCGGCGCAGGAATCCTCTGCAACAACCGCCCAGATTGCCTCGTCGCCGGCTCCTCCAGCTCAACGCACAGTCGTGACGGCGGGCAGGTTTGATGCGCAATTCGCGTATACCGACGGGCGAAACCACCCCGTCAGTCTCCACGGCGCGCCCAACGCACGCATCGTGAACTCGACTCCCGGACAGCCCGATCGCGTCAGCACCAGCGATTCGGTCGACGCCACCTTTCTTCCCCAGGGAGGCATCGACGCCATCACGCAACAGGGCAACGTCGCTTATACGGACGGGCTGCAACCTGACAAGCGCATGCAAGCCTGGGGAAACTCCGCGCGCTATACGCCTGCGGACCAGATGCTCGTCCTCACCGGAGCTCCGCGTGTGAGCAACGGTGGCATGGTTACGACGGCGAAGTCGATCCGCATGAACCGCGCTACCGGCGATGCAGTGGCCCAGGGCGACGTCAAGAGCACCTACAACGATTTGACGGAGCAACCGAATGGCGCTCTGTTGGCTTCATCTTCGCCGATTCATGTCACGGCGCACAACATGACAGCCCACAACACTCCGGGAACGGCTCTTTACTCAGGAGATGCGCGCCTCTGGCAGGACGCGAACATTATCGAGGCGCCCACCATCCAGTTCGACCGCGACCGCCGGTTCGTGACGGCGCAGGGAACAGCGGCCCAGCCGGTGCAGACGATTCTGGTACAAGCAGAGAAAGTCCAGGCAGAAAAGGGTGCAGAAAACGGTTCTGAAGCTGGGAAAAGCGCGGGTAAGGGAAGTCCGCTGGGCGGATCCAGCCCCATTGCTATCACCGCCGCAAAGCTTACCTATGCCGATTCCGAGCGCAAAGCCCATTACGAAGGCGGAGTCGTTGCCAAGGGCACAGACTTTACCGCAACCGCCAAGACCGCTGACGCTTATCTCTTAGCCCGCAGCCAAATGCATAGTCATCAATTATTTAGCGGCCCCGGCCAGCTCGATCACATGGTGGCCGAGGGCAACGTGATCGTGCAGCAGCCAAACCGCCGAGCTGACGGCCAAAAGCTGGTCTACACCGCCGCCGACGACAAGTTTGTCCTGACGGGCGGACCGCCTAGCATTTTTGATGCCGAACAGGGCAAGATTACCGGGGTTTCGTTGACTTTCTTTAGAGGCGATGATAGGGTGCTCGTAGAAGGCGAAGCAAGTACTCCTGTGGTAACTCAAACGCGAGTGGCCAAAAAGAAATAGACGACTGGCAAGATAAATGCGTACCCTGGCCACAGAAGAAATTGGCAAATCGTACCGTGGCCGCCGCGTTGTGAATGGTGTCAGCCTGACGGTTGAGCAGGGCGAAGTGGTTGGATTATTAGGCCCTAACGGCGCAGGCAAGACCACCACCTTTTACGCAATTGTTGGCCTGATCCCTCCCGATACTGGCCGCGTGCTGTGCGACGGTCAGGACATCACTGACGTTCCCATGTACCTGAGGGCCCGTCAGTATGGCATCAGCTATCTCCCGCAAGAAGCTTCGGTGTTTCGCAAACTGACGGTTGAAGAGAACATCCTCGCGGTGTTGGAGGCGCAGCCGATGTCCTGGCACGAGCGCCGCGAGAAGATGGAAAAGTTCATTGACGAGCTGGGACTGGAGCACATCCGGCAGAACCGCGGGTACGCCCTGTCCGGGGGGGAACGCCGGCGTGTGGAAATTGCCCGCTGCCTGTGCATCAACCCTGCATTCATTTTGCTGGATGAACCGTTTTCTGGGATTGACCCGATTGCTGTGCTCGACTTGCAGAAAATCATCAGCGGTCTGCGCGCCAGCGGCATCGGAGTACTAATTACCGATCATAATGTCCGCGAAACGCTTTCCGTAACTGACCGGGCCTACATCATCGATGACGGCAGAATTTTCCGTCAGGGCCAGCCGGAGGAGTTGGCAGGTGATCCGGAAGTGCGAAGGGTATATTTGGGCGAGAGCTTCTCGCTGGTGTGAGTAAGGACGTCGTTGGCTGTTAGTCGTTGGTCGTTGGCGAATTCAAGAGCCTTCGTCCACGGCGAATGGCGAACGACCAACGACTATCGACTAACGACATGGTCTTACTTCAACACAAACTCAGCGTAAAGCTATCGCAGCGCCAGATCCTTACTCCGGGCCTGGTGCAGATGGTCTCCGTCCTCGCGCTCAACAAGCTTGAGCTCAAGGACATGATCACCGCTGAGATGGTCGAGAACCCGGTCCTCGAAGAACTCGAAGAGTCGGTTCCGCTGCTCGACGAAGTCGGCAAGAAGGAAGAGGACCGCGAGCGCGCCGCCGTGGCGAGCAATGAAGAAAACCCGACCACCGCAGCCGAAAAGAAAGATCCCTTCGAAGAGATCGACTTCGGTTCGTTCTTCCAGGATTATCTCGACCCCGGCTATCGCACCCACAGCGAGATGGAAGACATCGAGCGCCCGTCGTTCGAAAACTTCCTCTCCAAGCCGACGAACCTCACCGACCACCTCGCCTGGCAGCTGGGCGCGCTCAGCCTGCGCCGCGAAGTGCGCGAAGCTGCCGACCTGATCATCGGCAATCTGAACGAAGATGGATACCTCATCGCCAGCGACGACGAGTTGCTCGGCGTCGCCCCGCCAGCCCCGCCCGAAGCCGACGCCCAGACCGCGAAGAACATCGTGAGCGAGGCGCACGCCCTCGGCTTAACGGAAGCAGCGGAAACGCCCGGTGCGGAACCGGCCGCAGATTCGGAAGACTTCTCCTCCATCGCCGGAATCGCCGATTCGGGGGTTACCGATAACGACATTCAAGGCGACACTCATGACGACGGCGAGACGAATCTAGATCTCGACGCCGGGGCGAATTCTGAGAGCGCCGCTAGCGAGAGTGCCGAGAAAGTGTCGATTTCTGAGCCGCTGGCCGAAGCGTCTTTCTCCTCGCGCTCTGGCGACTCGGCCGCCGCTGTGGCTCCAGCACCGGAGCGCGCGGTCCATCCCGCCGTCCCGATCTATAAGCCAAACTTCACTGCCGCTGATCTGCAGGAAGCTCTGGAAGTCGTCCGTCAACTGGATCCTCCCGGCGTAGCCTGCCGTGATTTACGCGACTGCCTCCTCTGCCAACTCCGATATCATCAAGCCCAGCTCGCGCTGCACAAGAACGGCAACGGCACGGCTCAGGTCCTTCAGGATGCGACGGCGGTGGTCGACCAGCATTTGCGCGGCCTGCAGAACAAGCAGCACAAAGAGATTGCCAAAGCGATCGGCCGTCCCATCGAAGCCGTCCAAGCTGCGTTCGACTACATCCGCACGCTCGATCCGCGCCCCGGCCTGCGCTACAACAAAGTCATGCCGCGGCTCATCGAGCCCGACGTGGCTTTCGTGAAGCACGGCGACGAGTGGCTGGTCATCATGAATGACGAAGATCTGCCCCAGCTTCGCCTGAATCCGGCCTACAAGAAACTGGTCACGCGCGACGGCACCAATGAAAAGAGTACGCGCGACTACGTGAAAGAGCGCTACAAGAGCGCCATCCAGCTCATCAAGAACATCGAGCAGCGCAAGCAGACGATCACCAAGGTCTGCTATTGCATCGTCGCCCGCCAGCAGGATTTCCTCGAACGCGGCATCGATCAACTCAAACCCATGATGATCAAGGAGGTGGCCGAAGAAATCGGCGTGCATCCTTCCACGGTGAGCCGAGCTGTGTCCAGCAAATACGCGCACACACCACAAGGCGTATTCGAGTTGCGATACTTCTTTAGCGAGAGCGTGCAAGGCCCCGAGGGCGGCGGCACGTCGCTGCTGATCCTCAAGCGCCGCGTCAAAAAGCTCATCGAGGAAGAAGATCCCGGCCGTCCCTTGACCGACGAGCAGATCACCAGGATTCTGCAATCGCAAGGCATCCAGGTGACTCGCCGCACAGTGGCCAAATATCGCGAAGACATGCGCATCCCCAGCACGCATCAGCGCCGGGTCAAGAAGTGAATTGGGTAATTGTGTAATTTAGTAATTGGGGAATTGAAGAAACCCGCGAGTTGATAGCTTTCAAATTACTCAATTACCAAATTACTCAATTACTCAATCGGTTCTTAATGCAGTGCCCGATTTATCCGATGATGAAGACTATGAGGGGGCGCTCATGAACGTGGAATACACTGGCCGACACTACGTAGTTACTTCCAGCATCCGCAAAGAAGTAGAGACCGGCCTCGCAAAAATCCGCAAAATTCTGGGCGACCGATTTGACAGCAAAGTCATCCTCGCCGTCGAGAAGCATCGCCACAAAGCCGAAATCACCATCAGCCCGCGCAATGGCCCCATCGTCGGACTGGCTCAGGCCAAGGACATGACCATTGCTGTCAGCGAAGCTCTCGACCATCTCGAAAAACAGGCCGTCAAATACAAGACTCGCTGGATGTCAAAGAAACGCTCCGCGCGCAAAACCGAAGAAGTGAAGAAGTGGAACGGCCATTCCGTGCGGATCGATGGCGGCGACGCGCAGGCCGAATTGCAGACCGTAATCGGCACCTCGGAAAAAACCGCCGTCCCCGTCATGGTGCACAAATATCCCGCCGTGGCGAAAACCACCGAGGTCCATCTGGTCCGCTCCGACGAAGCCGTCGCCATGCGCCCCATGACCCTCGAAGAAGCCATCAAAGAAGCCCACTTCAAAGACCGCGATGTCTTCGTCTTCCGCGACCCCAAAGGCAAAGTGATGATCCTGCATCGCACTAAAGAAGGGAAGATGGAGCTGATCGAAGTTCCGTAGCCAGCTGTCAGCTATCGGCTTTCAGCTGTCAGCTAAATCGAGCCGGGCGCCCCATTTCTCGCGTCCTTTGCAAGAAGTGAGGATTTTAGCTCCGGTTCTTGTTCGCTTGCGGTCGCTTGAAATTCAACTTGACAGTCCCTCCAGCGCGAAATACACTTTCCGTCCTTCCCCTTTAGGGCCCCCACAACACTCTTCAACAAGGAGAACCACCATGAGACCCTTGCGAGCTGTTCGTGCAACGGCCGTGCTGCGATCCCGTCATTTTCTGGCCCTCCTAACGCTTTCCCTTATTGCCGGGCCAACGTTATTGGCCGCACAAACCGCCGGAAACCCGATCATCTACAGCCCGGGATCCACCGGCACCGCGGTCAGTACGTCATACATTGACGCCTATGTGGCAACCAGCGGCACCGACATTTGCGCGAGGATCAATACCGCATGGGGTATGGTGCTCGGGCAGCCGCCGACTGGCACTACGCCACCAAATGTGAACAGTGTGACGGTGGATGCGCGGGGTTTCACGGGAAGCTGGACTTGTGAATCAAGTCCATTCACCCCCAGCGGCACGTCTCTGCTGCCGAACGGTGTCCTGCTGCTTGGTAACGCAATCATCACTACGAGCACCACCTGGTATGTGCCTTCGCACACTTCGCTGATCGGAATTGGCGGTGGAAACACAACCGTCGGCAGCGGTTATGGCGTCAACACCGTTATCCGAGCTGGCAATTCATTTCCCACCAACAGTCCTATCCTGCAAATGGGCGCCAGTGCCACAAAGGGGGGGCCGTGGTTTGGGATCATCATCAGGAACCTGACTGTGGATTGCAATGCTCAGACCGGTTGCATTGGCATTTTCAACAATGAAGCGGAAGAGAACTCAATGGTGGACCAGGTGCAAATCTGGGACGCTCCTTCCTATGGACTGCACGTGAGCGCCGCCAACGCCAATGATGCGAGCCACCCTGGGGCGACGAACAGCGGCCCCTACCGGAATATCGAAATTGCCTACACTTCCAATTGCGGTTCGGCTTGCAATGCTGCGGTTGGCTTGCAGGTAGATGGGCCTGGAACCCAAATCAGCGGCAGTTCCGTCGCCAGATCGATTCGTGAGTTTAGCGACATCACCGTTACCGGCCATGCAGCCGGATATCTCACGGGCACGGCAGTCGTGATCTTCGGTGTTTCGACGGCCTTCACTAACAGTCATATCGAGTATGCACAGACGGGGCTTGCCATTGGGAATGTCTCGTCCACGTCTCCGTGCACCTTCGGGACGATTTCCGGAAACTGCGTGACCGACGGCGTTGAAGTTTCCAATGTATCGATCGGCACACTCACCGGCAAAGCGGGCCAGATCGCAGTTGTTGTGGGTAGCTCGACGTCCGGCGCGCCGGCGACCTATGACGTCGCCCTCACCGGCATTGCCAACCAGTGTGTGAACGTCAACAGCACAACCTTGCAAGACAATATGAGCGGGCCACCCTTCTTGTCCTCCAGCAGTGACCCGTACATCGGACTCTATGCGCTTGGACGCTGTTCTGCGGGAGGTCCTTGCATGGTAGTGAAAAATACGCAGTAGACTCGGCGACAAGTCCACCGCGCGCCGATTTCCACCAGTCACCTCTGGGGGAGGCAGGCACTCCTAATTTCTAGTTCTTAATCAAGAGCTCCCAATCAGCCACCCGGTGATGAACACCAGCACTCCGCCCAACCCAACCTGCAGCGCCGCCGAAAACCACGGACTATCCATATAGCGGTGCCGGATCCATGTAATCAGCGCCAACTCCGCGACTACCACGACGCTCGCAGCCCAGATCGCCATGCGGAAGTCGCTCAGCAAAAAAGGCATGGTGTGGCCGATGCCGCCCAGCGCCGTCATGGCCCCACAAATCACTCCGCGCACCCACGGATGTCCGCGGCCAGTCAAGCTTCCGTCGTCCGAAAGCGCTTCGGCGAAGCCCATGCTGATGCCCGCTCCGGCTGACGCTGCCAGGCCGACCCGAAAGGCGGTCCAGCTGTTCATGGTGGCGAATGCCGCGGCGAACACCGGCGCCAGCGTCGACACCGATCCATCCATCAGTCCCGCCAAACCCGGCTGCACAATCTGCAAAACGAACAACCGCCGCTGCGCGACTTCTTCGTCAGCCTTCACGTTGTCCGGCAGTTTCTGCTTGTCGAGTTCCTGGGCGCGTTCTTCATGCTCGCGTTCTTCCCGGGCCAGGTCATCCAAGAGTTGCCGGATGCTTGCATCCTGAGTGCGTACAGCAGCTTTTTCGTAGAAACGCCTAGTCTCCACTTCCATGGTCGACGCCTCTTTGCGCACGGCCTCAATCCGCAAAGGACGCACAAGCCAAAGCGCTGGGCGCTCCACAAAGCCGCGCACATCCTGCCGCCGAATCAGCGGAATATGTTCGCCAAACTTCTTCTGAAAGAGCTCAAGCAGGCGGCGCCGATGTCCTGATTCCTCTTCCCGCATGCCGTCAAACATCGACGCGGTTGCGGGATAGTCCTGCCGCAAACCCTCGGCAAAGTCGGAGTACACGCGCTCATCTTCTTCTTCCAGGGCAATCGCCAGGGCCAGCACTTCACGTTCGGTAAGATCTTCGAACTTTTTCATGACGCCATAGCTTACCTGCCCACGGGGGCGGGACACAATCTGGATTTCTGATTCTGCTACTATCCAGTTTATGAAGCCCCGTCGGTCTGCCGGCCAGACAAAGAAAAAGTCGAAGGCCGGAGGGAAAAAACCATCCCACACTGCGCAGCATTCGCCGGAACTGGTCATCATCACCGGCATGAGCGGTTCGGGGAAGGCCTCGGTACTGAAGGCCTTCGAGGACCTGGGCTACTACTGCGTCGACAATCTGCCGGTGCAACTCATCCCGCAGTTTGCCGACCTGGCCGTGCAGTCGAGCGAAATTCGCCGCACCGCGCTGGTCGTGGACGTGCGCGAAGGCTCCACCCTGGAACAACTTCCCGCAATCCTGAAGTCAGTCGGCCGCATGATCCCGACCAAGGTGGTATTCCTCGAAGCTTCCGACACCGTTCTGGTGCGCCGTTTTAGTGAGACCCGCCGCCCGCATCCCCTGGGCACGGACTCACCCGTAAAGTCCGCGCTGAAAGCGGAACGCCGCCATCTTGGCGCGATTCGGAAGGTCGCCGATCTCGTCATCGATACTTCCAAATTCAATGTGCACGAACTGCGCGCGCACATCACCGAACGCTTTCAGGAGCAATCCGCGGAAAAGAGCATTCTGGTTTCCTGCGTCAGCTTCGGATTCCGCCAGGGCGTTCCCGAGGACGCCGACCTGGTCTTCGACGTGCGCTTTCTGCCCAACCCACACTTCGTCCCGGAATTCCGGCCGCTGACCGGGCGCGACCCCCGCGTCGCCAAATACATACGATCGTTTCCGCAGACCCGCGAGTTCATCTCGCGCATCTCCGATCTGCTCGTCTACCTGCTGCCGCATTACATCAATGAAGGCAAGAGCTACCTGACGATTGCGTTCGGCTGCACCGGTGGGCAGCACCGATCCGTCATGATCGCCGAAGACGTGGGCAAGAAACTTCGTAATGGCGGATACCGAGTGAAGGTGGTCCATCGCGACAGCCCGAAGTAGGCGCCGAGCTTTCTTATGTCGACGCCGCCGTATCCGCTCCACCCTGTGCTCGCCAGACAAGTGAGATTCCAAAAGCTCTCTGGATTCCTCTGTGTCCCCCGTGTCCTCTGTGGTTAACTGCGGTTAGCTCCGAGAAGGCGAAAACGCCCATTTCCGCCGCGCGGCTCAAGTAGAATAGGGCCTTGCATCTCATGCCCATTCGACCGGCAACAGGCGCTTGCAGCCTCGACCGCGCAGGAGTCCCATGCGGCAACTGACGCGCCTCGTGCGGTACGTGCTCCCGTTCCTGCTGCAACTGCTCCCGGGTATTTTGCTGCTCGCGGCTGTCGGGTTCCTCGAGGCGTTTCGGCTTCTTTTGCTGAAGCCGATCCTCGATCGAGTCCTGAATCCAGCCTCTGGTTCGGAAAATATCCTTCTCTTCACGATTCCAAAGATCAACCAGCCGGTCTACCTTCAGCATTTCGTTCCATCGCATTTTCACAACGCCTGGAACATTGTCGCTTTTGCGCTGGTCGCCTCGACCCTGCTCAAGGGAATCTTCGACTATGCCGGAACCTACCTGGTGAACCATGCCGGCTTCGGCATGATCACCAACCTGCGCAATGACCTGTACAACTCGGTTTTGCGCCGCTCGGTCGCGTTCTTCCAGAAACACTCGACTGGGACTCTGATCTCAACCATCATCAACGACATTGAGCGCGTGCAGTACGCCATGTCGAGCGTGCTGGCCGAGTTCCTGCAGCAATTCTTCACATTTCTCTTTACCGCCGTTCTGGTAGTAATTCTGGGCCGTCAGCTGGCCTGGGTGTTGCTGCTGTTCGTCCCGTTCATCATTTTTTCTGCCGTTCGCATCGGCCGGCGTGTCCGTTCGACGACCCGGCGCGGGCAGGACCAGTTGGCCGACGTGCAAAATATTTTGCACGAAACCATCACCGGCAACCGCATCGTAAAAGCGTTTGGAATGGAATCGTGGGAAGTGGCGCGATTCCGCTTTGCCGCGCAGCGCCTCTTTCGCGCCAACCTGCGCTCCGTCGCCGCCGCTGCCATCAGCTCTCCGCTCATGGATACATTTGGAGCGGTCGCGATCGCCCTGCTGCTGCTCCTCGGCCGCAGCCGGATCGTTCATGACGAATTCACGTTAGGCGCGTTTGTCACGTTCGTCGCTGCGGTACTCGCTCTTTATAATCCAGTGCGCAAGTTCGCCGTTTTCAATAACAGTTTTCAGCAGGCTCTGGGCGCCTCCTCGCTGCTATTCAAATTCATGGACGCCGAGGACGTCGTCCTCGAGAAGCCCGGAGCCAGAGTTCTTCCAAGGTTTTCGCGAAGCATTCAGTTCGAAGGCGTCAGTTTTTCCTACCAGGCGGATGGCGACGACTCCCGTGAGATCCTGCGCAGCATTGACCTGGAAGTCGAGCGCGGCGAGATTCTCGCGGTCGTCGGTTCCAGCGGCGCAGGCAAGAGTACGCTGGTTCATCTGATCCCCCGCTTCTTCGACGTGACCGGCGGCCGCATCCTGATCGACGGCCACGATGTGCGCGATGTAACGCTCGCCTCTTTGCGCTCGCAGATTGGCATCGTCACCCAGGACACGATCCTGTTCAACGACACCGTGCGCAACAACATCGCCTACGGCCAACCGCAGGTTCCACAGAAGGACGTCGAGGCTGCCGCACGGGCCGCGCTGGCTCACGATTTCATTGTGGCTCTTCCCGCCGGATACGATACTGTGATCGGAGAGCGCGGTGTGCGGCTTTCCGGCGGCGAGCGCCAGCGCCTCGCCATTGCACGGGCTCTGCTGAAAGACGCGCCCGTGCTGATTCTGGACGAGGCCACATCGGCGCTCGACAGCGAGTCTGAAGCTCTGGTACAGTCCGCTCTCCATAATCTGATGAGCGGCCGCACGGTTTTTGTAATCGCGCACCGGCTTTCAACAGTGCGCCGAGCCGATCGGATCGTAGTGATCGAAAACGGCACCATCGCAGACGTCGGCCGCCATGAAGAGCTGATGACCAGGTTAGGTACCTACCGGCGTCTTTACGAGCTACAATTCGCCAACGCTGATTCGCATAAAGATGACTTGCTTAAGAACGATTCACCCAAAGTTGATTTGCCCAAAGCTGTCGCTGAAACTTAAAAGAACACGGCCCTTATGCCCATACGCTCGATGACAGGTTTTTCGCAGGTGCGAGGTGAAATCCAGCGCCCAGAAGGCGCAAACCTATCCGCCCTTGCCGGTTCGCCCGAGTCCAACGGTAGAATGGCGTTCTCGCTGTCGCTGAAGTCCGTCAACCATCGTTTTCTGGATCTGCATTTCCGGCTTCCCTCCGGCACCGATGGGCTCGAGATGCAACTCCGCCGCGTGCTGAAAGAGAAGATCGGGCGCGGCCACATCGAAGTCTCACTTAGTCTGGAGCGCACGACCAACGAGACGTTCTCGCTCAACCGCGACATCATCGGCGGTTACATCGCAGCTTTTCGGGCGGCGGCCGCCGAGTTTTCGCTCGCTTCGGATCCTGACCTGAATGCCGTTCTTCGTATTCCGGGCGCTCTCGATTCCGCCAATGACAGCGCCGACGGCGAAATTGAGTCCGCTGTGATGGCAAAGGTCGGCGAGGCCCTCGATCGGCTGAACCAGATGCGCGAGGAAGAAGGCCGCGGCATTGCCCGCGAACTGCGCGAACGCATGCTCCACCTTGCCGAGGCCAGCAAGAAAGTGCAGCAACATCGCCGCGCCGTGCTGCAAAACTATAGCGAGCGGCTGCAGTCCCGCCTGCAGGAACTGCTCGGTGCAACTGTCGACAAGGAGCGGATACTGCAGGAGGCGGCGCTGCTGGTCGATCGCAGCGACATTCAGGAAGAGATCGTCCGTCTCGAAACCCACGTGCAGCATTTTCTGGGTTTGTTGGAAGCAGGCGGCGAGATCGGGAAAAAGCTCGACTTCTTGCTGCAGGAAATGAACCGCGAGGCCAACACCCTGCTCTCGAAGACTTCTGGCCTCGCGGGCGAAGCCCCGAAGATCACGGAAGCCGGCCTTGCCATGAAAGCGGAGATCGAAAAATCGCGCGAGCAAGTGCAAAACCTGGAATGAGTCAATCTGGAATGAGCACAACTGCAATCTACCAGCCGCTCATCTACATTATCTCGGCGCCCTCCGGCTCGGGAAAGTCGACCCTGGTCAACGAACTGCTCAAGCTCGTTCCGAATCTCGATTTCTCGATCTCCTACACCACACGTGCGCTCCGGGGCAGCGAGCAAAACGGAAAGCAGTACCACTTCGTTTCGCGCGAAGAATTCGAGCAGATGATTCGCGATGACGAGTTTCTGGAGCACGCCAACTTTGACGGAAATTACTACGGCACGGCCCGGCGTTTTCTACAGGAGACTGGGCAGAAAGGGCACGATCTTTTGCTCGACATTGACGTGCAAGGCGCCGGGCAAATCAAACAAAAGTTGCCCGGAGCCGTCAGCATCTTTGTGTTGCCTCCGGACCGCAAAACGCTGGAATGGCGCCTGCGCAAGCGCAGCGAAGACGCCGAAGAGGTGATCCACCGCCGGTTGGTCGCGGCCAGTCGTGAGATTGAGAACTACGATAAGTACGACTATATTTTGATTAACGACGATCTCGAGGAATCGATCGACAGCCTGGAGGCGATTGTCCTGTCGGAACGTTTGCGGCGGTCGCAGCCTTATTTTTCCCCGGAGCAGAATAGAATTGTGGAACTGGCGGACCGTCACCGGCTGGCGAATATCCGCGACCGGGTGGCCCCGATCCTAGCGTCCTTTAGTGCGCCTCCGGCTTCGGCACGTCCGTAGATTTCGCGGTATCATTTTAAGAACGCCGGAATTGGCGTCGGAAGCCGCTCCTGAAATGAGAGCGGGATAAGCCTGAGAGTTGGCCGTGTTCGGTGAGACGCAACGTTCGCCGTTCGGCAGTGAGACGCTTGGCACTGATTAGACTTCAAACTTGATTTTCGAGGGAGAGTCCCATGAAGTTGATCGAAGGCTTTGACAGCAACTATCGGTACATCCTGGTGGCGGCACGGCGCGCGCGGCAACTCCAGTCCGGCGCGCCGCCCGTGGTCGACACCAATTCCCGCAAGCCCTGCCGCATCGCGCAGGATGAAATCCGCGCCGGCAAGGTGAAGTGGGAGATTCCGGAAACCCGCACCGCCGCCGAACAGGCGGAAGACGCGCTCGACCGGGCGCTGGGCCAGGACTAAAGGATGTTGTCGATTTCGTGATTGCTGATTGCGAACGGTACAGCGGCAACCAAGGCTTTGAATCAGCAATCAAAAATCAACAATCAACAATTTCTATGAAAGTAGCACTGGGCGTCACCGGCGGCATCGCAGCCTATAAAGCGGCGGAACTTGTGCGCCTGCTGCAGGAGCAGGCCAACGACCGCGGCATCCGCGTGCAAGTCATCATGACCCGCGCCGCCCAGGAGTTTGTGCGTCCTCTCACCTTCGCTGCGCTCTCCGGAGAAAAAGTCATCACCGGCATGTTCTCGCCCGGCGCGTCCGATCTGGGCGAAGAGCATCAACCCAATCTCGACTCCGCCATCGAACACATCGCAGTCGCACAATCGATTGATGCACTCGTGGTTGCGCCCGCGACGGCCGACGTTCTGGCCCATTTCGCCCAGGGCATCGCCAACGATTTCCTGACCACGCTTTACCTTGCGACCACCGCGCCGGTCGTTGTGGCGCCGGCGATGAACGTCAACATGTGGAACCACCCGGCGACGCAGGCGAATCTCCAAATCCTGCGGCAGCGCGGCGTCAAAATTGTCGAGCCCGGCGCCGGCTACCTGGCTTGCGGAATGACCGGCCCAGGCCGCTTGGCGGAAAGCCAGACCATCGTTGCCGCCGTCATGGAAGCCCTCGGCGCGTCCCAGGATCTGACTGGCGAAACGGTGCTGATCACTGCCGGCCCGACGCGCGAAAAAATCGACCCTGTGCGCTATCTCACCAACCGCTCCAGCGGACGCATGGGCTACGCTCTCGCCGAGTCCGCGTTGCGTCGCGGCGCGCGCGTACTTCTTGTCAGCGGGCCAACGTCGCTTACTGCTCCCGGAGCCGCGGAGATTACGCGGGTCGAGTCCGCCGAAGAAATGCGCGACGCCGTGCTGAAACTTCTGCCGCAATCGACCATCGTCATCAAGACCGCTGCTGTCTCCGACTATCGCCCAAAAACGGTCTCTGACCAGAAGATCAAGCGCAAGAGCCCGCTGAGTCTGGAACTCGAAGCCACTCCCGACATTCTGAAGGAACTTTCGCTCAAGAAGGGTTCGCAGATTATTGTGGGTTTCGCCGCCGAAACCGAAAATGTTCTCGAGAATGCACGACAGAAATTAGTCTCGAAGAATCTCGACGCCATCGTGGTCAACGACGTTTCCCGCGAGGGTATTGGTTTCGATTCCGATCGCAACGCGGTCACCATCATCAGCCGCGACGAGGTTATCGAAGTTCCCGAAACCACGAAGCGGGAAGTTGCCCGGCACGTCCTCAACCAGGTTGTGCGCCTTCGCCAGCACCGCAAATCGCCCGTAAAGGCCTGACGGCTCGAATCGAACTTTGTCATTCTGACGCGCGAAGCGACGAGAAACCCGCTGCCCTTCGCCGCCACATCCGTCCGCCACTGCATTACAATCGAGAAGCCAATGCCCAATGTGCTCGACCCCGACCTGCGCCGAGTGCTCGCCGAACGCGTGCGCTACTGCCATGAGATGGGTATCTACGACTTCTACCGCCGCGGGCCGCGAGTCTCCGAATCCGCCACATCCGAATCATCGCTTGCCCAGATGGACGATCCAGCTTTGTTCACATCCCAGGAACTGCGAGAAGAAATGGCCGCAAGAAAATCCGCCGCAAGTACGAAGCCAGCCCCGAAAGTAGTTGCCGGCGAAAATGATCCTGCCGTGCTTGCTCCCAAGCCGGAGTACGGAATCACCGATCCCGTAGCCGCGCTCCGGATTATTCGCGAAGACCTCGGCGATTGCACGCGCTGCAAACTCCACCAGCAGGGCCGCAAGCAGATCGTTTTCGGTGTAGGCAATCCGCGCGCCGAATTAATGTTCGTGGGCGAAGGCCCCGGCGCCGACGAAGACGCTCAGGGCGAGCCCTTCGTGGGCCGCGCCGGCCAGTTGCTCAACAACATGATCAAAGCCATGGGCATCCGCCGCGAGGACGTCTACATCGCGAACGTGGTGAAGTGCCGGCCCCCGGGCAATCGCACGCCCGAGCGCGACGAATGCGAAACCTGCTCCCCGTTCCTCATGCGCCAGATCGCCGTCATCAAGCCCAAGGTCGTGGTCGCGCTGGGCGCGGTCGCGTCGAAAAGCCTGCTCGCCATGAATGCCTCGATGTCGGAGCTACGCGGCCGCTTCTACGACTTCCTGCCCGCCGGCGCGCGCAGCAGCGATCCTTCCTGGCAGGGAACAAAGCTCGCCGTGACCTATCATCCGGCGTATCTCCTGCGCGACCCGCGGCAGAAAGGCGAGGCCTGGAAAGACTTGCAGATGGTCATGAAGTTCCTGGGCATTGCGCCTCCCAAGAAGCCCGCCGAGTAAGCGGTTGTCAGTTCAAGGCAAGATCCCTGTGGCACAGATTCATGTGGGGACAGCCGCCCCCGGCTGTCCGTCGAGCGAAGCTCGACCAGCTCTCGTGAGCACGACAAACTGAGACCGGAATAATTTCACGATGTACCTTTCCTCAAGCGTCACTGCTATCCTCTGAAATCAATGCCCGAATTCTGTGACGTCGCCGTGCCCGTCCCGCTCGACATGGTCTTCACCTACCGTGTTCGCCCGGATGCCACGCCCGTCGTCGGCGGCCGCGTGCTGGTCCCATTCCGCCAGCAGCGCCTGACCGGCATCGTCGTCGAACTGCACGACCGGAAGCCTTCCGTCACCACAAAGAATATTCTTGCCGTGCTCGACGCTGTGCCCGTGCTCGACCTGCAATTGCTCGAACTCGGCCGCTGGATTGCCGATTACTATCTCGCTCCGGTCGGAGAAGTTTTCCGCACCATGCTTCCGCTCAACGCCGAGTTCAAACGCTCCATCGGCTATCGCCTCACCGAACAAGGCCAGATGGCGCTGCATCAGGCAGGCATCTCCGGATCGTCCGCCCGTTCGCGGCGCACTCCGGAAGAACAAGAAGCGGAATATAGGGTTCTCGATTATCTCTCCGCCCGCGCGTCAGAAATGGAATCTGATGTCCCGAGAGACAACGACGCTCCTGGAAATGGCACGACCGGGAAGGGCACGGCTTCAGCCGTGCCGTCAAAGCCTGCCAAAGACGGGGCTTTAGCCCCTGAGGCCGTTGCACTGGTCCGCGAAGAGAGCCTTCGCTCCGCCACCAAGGTCTCCCGGGTCGTCCTCGCCGGAATGGTTCGCAAGAAATGGCTGACGCGCGAGGACATGTCCGCTCCTCGAGACGCCAGCCGCACGATAAAAGTCGCTCTGCTGAAATCGGCCCAAGGAAAACTCAACGACAACCAGAGAACACTCATCGACGCCCTCGCCGCGTCCGGCGGAAGGGTTCCCATACCCGCGCTGCACGCTCTCGCCGTCCCTCGATCCACGCTCGCCACACTGGTTCGCCGCGGGCTCGTAGAAGTTCTCGAACAGCCCGCGGAGTTCACCGTCTCGCGCACCAAGCCCCGGCCGTCGCTCTTCGATTTCGATTTGAACCCGGCGCAGCAATCCGCGCTCTCGCGCGTGCGCGAGGGCGTAACCGCCCGCAAATTCTCCGGCATGTTGTTGCACGGCGTCACCGGATCGGGCAAGACTGCGGTGTATCTGGCGGCCATGCGCGGCGTGCTCGAAGCGGGACGTTCCGCGATTCTTCTCGTCCCCGAGATCGGCCTGACTCCGGCCGTCGCGGCCGACCTGCATCAGATCTTCGGCGATGAAGTTGCCATCCTGCACTCCGCGCTGTCCGACCGCGAACGCGCCGAGCAGTGGCATCGCATCAAGCGCGGCGAAGCCCGCATGGTCGTCGGCACGCGCTCGGCGGTATTTGCCCCGGTCGCCGATCTCGCCCTGATCATCGTCGACGAGGAGCACGATTCCTCTTACAAGCAGGAAGAAACACCGCGCTACCATGCCCGCGACGTTGCCGTAGTGCGCGCCAAGATGGCGAACGCGGTCGTCGTACTGGGTTCGGCAACTCCATCGTTGGAGTCTTATTTCAACGCCAAGAAAAATAAATATGCACTGGTCGAATTGCCCGACCGTGTCGAGCAGCGCCCGCTACCCGAAGTCGAAATCGTCGACATGCGCCAGGAGTTTCAGGAAACCGGCCACGAGCAGGTCATCTCGCGCAAGCTGGCCGCAGAAATCAAAGAACGCCTCGATCGCCGCTCGCCAATAAAAGAACAGGTCATGGTCCTGCTCAACCGCCGTGGATATTCTCCCGTCGTCCTCTGCCGCACCTGCGGCAAGAAACTCGAATGCCAGAACTGTGCCATTGCACTCACCCATCACAAGCGCGACCATAAAATGGTCTGCCACTATTGCGGCTTCACGGCGCCCGTGCCCAAGGCCTGCGTGCACTGCGGCAGTGAGTACGTTTATTTTCTCGGAACTGGTTCGGAAAAACTCGAAGAGTTATTGCACGGCATGTTCCCGCAAGCGCGCATCGCCCGTCTCGACCGCGACACTGTCCGCAGCCACGAAGATTTCGAACGCGCCCTCAACGCCTTAAACGACGGCCATCTCGACCTTCTCGTCGGCACCCAGATGATCGCCAAGGGCCACGACATTCATGGCGTAACGCTGGTGGGCGTGGTCGGTGCCGACGCCGCGCTCGGCCTGCCCGACTTCCGCGCCGCCGAGCGCACTTTCCAACTTCTCACCCAGGTCGCCGGACGCGCCGGACGCGGCCAGACTCCCGGCAAAGTTATTTTGCAGACTTATTTCCAGGATCACTACGCGGTCCAGTACGCCGCCCGCCACGACTTCATCGGCTTCTACGAAAAAGAACTGCAATTCCGCAGCTGGATGCACTACCCGCCCTACTCCGCTCTGGCCAATGTGCTCGTCCGCAGCGACAAACTCGACGACGCCCTGCAATGGTCCGGGAGTTTAGGAAAGTGGTTCGACGCAACGCGTAACGAAGGCGTCCGGGTGCTCGGGCCCGCGGCTGCTCCCATCATGCGCCTGAAGCGCGACTACCGCTTCCACTTCGTCCTGAAATCTCCCAGCCGGAAAAATCTCAACGCAACCCTGCGCGCCATGCTGGCCTACGCCGCGCAGAAAAAGATTCCCCGCACCCAGGTGATTGTCGACGTTGACGCGCTCTGGCTGATGTGAGAAAGCTCTCTTAGCTCTTGGCTCTTAGCCTTCGGCTCAGGCGCCACGCTTCGAACGAAGAACTAAGAATGAGGAACGAAGAACGAAGAACGAACAACGAAGAATGAAGAATGTGGGCACAGCCGCCCCCGGCTGTCCCGCGGAGCGAAGCTCCCCGCGCGGTTTCACCAGTAGTCACGCTCTCCGATTATCTCCAACCCATCTGGAACGGCGAGATGGTGAACGTAAGCGCCAGCATAATCAACGCCAGTAATGCCAGGGGCCAGCGACTCGCAGGCAGCAGGGGATATTCCGGGGCTTGCTGTTGCCGAAAAGTCATCACGTTCATCACGATCAACAGTCCTGCCCACACGCGCCACCCCACATACGTGCTTCCCAGGTACACCAGAACGATCACGGTCAGCCACGAAATCACCCGATGCGCCCGCGGCGCCAACGCATAAACAATGTGCCCGCCGTCCAGCTGGCTGCTGGGCAGCAGGTTCAACGCAGTTGCAAACATGCCCACCCAAGCCGCCACCGCCGTCGGATGCAGATAAACCCGGGCGAGCGGCAGCGCGGCAATCGCCTGATGCGGCGCCACGCTGCGCAGCAGGTCATGCACGAGGTAAAAGATTGCCGGAAATCCTAATCGCAGCTCAGACGGTCCCATGCCCGGGGTAATTGGCTTCGACAGTGTCAGTGCGACTACCAGCGCGGGCACAGCCGCCACGAATCCCGCGATCGGCCCTGCGATGCCGATATCGAACAACGCCGCCCGCGACCGGATCGGCGCCTTAATGCGAATCACCGCTCCCAGCGTCCCAATCAACGTCGGCGCGGGGATAAAAAAGGGAAGCGTTGCCCGCACCCGGTAATAGCGGCAGAACAGGTAATGCCCCATTTCATGCGCGAATAGAATTCCCAGCAGCGTCGCAGAAAACGGAATCCCCAGCAGCAGCCGCGACGGTTGTGCCATCACCCACCCCAGCGGGAAAAACGGAAGCCACTCTCCCTCGTAGGCGAACGGCGGCAAATTGTGCAGGAAGTTAAACTCCATACGCGCGCCCACAACCAGGGTGGTGAAGGCGGTCGCCAGCAGCAACAAGGCATGCAGCCAATATCGTTCCCTCGGCCGCCGTCCAACCGGCCGAGGCAACGCCTGGTAGTACTCGAGAGTGGAAGCAGGAATCGGGGAATTAAGTTCCGACATGCAAAGTTGAGCCAGAGCAAAAAAGCAGGCTGTTATCTCGATGCTACTACACGGTAGGGAACTAAAGGGGGACGCGGAGCCAAAAGCGAAGCGCTAGAAGCTAGAAGCTAGAAGCTGTTCTTCTCAATCGATCGACTGCAATTCTTTCCCCGGCTTGAACCGCACAGCCCTTCCTGGCGGAATGGACACTTCGGCTCCGGTGCGCGGATTGCGCCCGATTCCCGTCTTGCGCGGACGCACGTTAAACACACCAAATCCCCGCAGTTCAATGCGATTGCCGCCCGCCAGCGCCTTCTTCATGCTCTCGAAGACAGTCTCCACGGCCAGCTCAGCCTTGGTCTTGGTGATGCCCGTCTTGGCCACCACTTCGTTGATAATGTCGAGCTTGATCACAAGCGGCTCCCGCGCGCAGGGTCTGGATAATCCTTCAAGTGATTGATGCTAAGGGAGATAAGTGAGATTGTCAACGGGAGCATCTAGCCCGTAAACTTATCGGCAAAACCAGCTATGTCAGATTGAGTAACTGGCAAATCCGGAGCCCGTCGCGACCTACCGCTGATTCTCGCCTTCTTTGAACATATACTTGATCGCCGGTTTGTAGATCATCAGATTCGCGTCGCCGTTCTCCCGGTTCACCTTGATGCAATTCCGGTCGTACCATTCGATGATGCCGCGCACTTCCTCGCCATCGCGCAACACAATCACCATCGGCGTCCGCGATTGCATCTGCTTCTGATAATAAAAATTCTCGGCGTTGGTCTGCTCCGGCGGCGAGGGCTTCTTGCTCATGCCTCCGCCCATCGGACGATCATTCATGCCGCGATCGTTCATAGCGCGATCGTTCATAGCCCGATCATTCATAGTACGATCATTCATAGTACGATCATGCATGGGCCGATCATGACGCTCGCCGCGATCCCCACGGTCTCCACGCTCCATCCGATCGACGCTCATGCCCATCCGTTCTCCGCGCTCGTGCCTGTCACTCCGTTCGGGGCGCTCGCGCCGCTCCTGCGGCAGCGCCGACGAGTTGTGACTATTGTAATTCTCCGCCCGCGGCAGCGTTGGTCGAATCAGCTTGCGGTTGGCAAAGTTTTCTTTGTCGGAGATTTCGGCCGGTACCGGATCCATGGTTTCTTTCATCGTGGCGCTACCTCGATGGCGCTAACTGAGTCGCACAAACTGGGTCGCACTAACCGGGTCTGAGCTAAACATGTCGAGCTAAACATGTCGAGCTAAACATGTCGAGCTAAACATTCGGATACACGCATTCGCGCAGACCACCACCCGAAAACTCTATGAAGGTAATCGACGAAGACGTGAAATTTTTAATAAGCTAACACACGAGACTTCCTCTGACAATCCTTCCTTCGTGCCCCGCCTCGGCAGTGTGCCAAATCTTGCATACCCCCTAGAATATCGATTCGCCTGTCAATTCGGCCGGTGGCATTCGCTAGCTCGTGCTGGAGTTCGTAGTAGACAAGTCGGCCCCGCGACGCTCGCTACCGCTCCACGTGACGATAGCTACCAGGCTAGCCACCAGTAGCACGGTCCAGGCAAGAACCGGCGGAAACATGCCACCATAGCGGCTTTCGGCAAGCTTCGCCTGAATCACCGAATTGCGGGATGAAAGAAGATTGCCAACCTGATAGGCGAACCCGGGCAATGTGCCGCGGACTGCGGGTGGCGAGAGTTCGTTTAAATGCGCCGGAATCACTCCCCACGCGCCCTGCACCATGAACTGCATCAGAAACCCGCCCAGCGCCAGCATGGGAACGGTGTGCGAATACGCCCACAAAGGAATTACCGGAATCGCCAGCAGCGCCGCGATCACAATCGCCCTCCGCCGCCCGATCTTTTCCGACCAAGTCCCGAATAAAATCCCGCCCAGCAGCGCGCCGCAGTTGTAAACGATCGCAATCAGTCCGACCGTTTTCGGCGTGAATTGCAGGTTCCTCTGCAGGAACGTCGGATAAACATCCTGCGTACCATGACTGAAAGAATTGAACGCAAACATCATCACCACCACAAAAAGAAAAAGTCCCGCGTTCGACCGGACATCCTTCCACAGTCGACTTTCTCGTTGTCGTGCGACCTTACCCTGCAGCCACGCCGGCGATTCGTCCACCTTGGTCCGAATGTAAATCACCAGAAACGCCGGCAGCGCACCAATCACGAACATGCCGCGCCAGCCCACATAGCTGAACAGGGTGAAATAAACGAGCGACGCAAAAAGATAGCCCGTGGCATAGCCTTCTTGCAGCAGGCCGGAGAAGAAGCCGCGTCCTTCGGCCGGCAAAGTCTCAAACGCCAAGGCCGCGCCCACGCCCCATTCTCCTCCCATGGCAATTCCGAACAGCGCCCGCGAGATGAGAAAAACCTTGAACGATGGCGCGAACGCCGACGACAGCTCAAACACCGAGAACGCGATGATGTCGATCATCAACGTGGGCCTGCGTCCAAACCGGTCGGCGATCAGTCCAAACAGAAATGCGCCCACCGGCCGCATGGCCAGCGTGAGAAAATTCGCCTCCAGAATCTCCGAAGGCTTCATGTGAAATTGCGCCGCCAGCGCACTCACGCAGAACACCAGAACAAAAAAATCAAACGCGTCCAGCGACCACCCCAGAAAACAAGCAATAAACGTGTTCCGCTGCGCCGCCGTCAGCCTGCGAAAATGCCCAATGAATTCCATGTGTTTGTCCTGCGGATGCCCGAACCCTTCGATCTGAAGGAAGCACGACCGGGAAGGGCACGACTTTTAGTCGTGCCGCCAAGGGCAAAAGAGATTCAAGGGCTTTAGCCCCTGAGGCCGCCCGCAGTCTCCCCGCAAGGTCCTGCGGATGCTAGCATATGTCTTTCGATCAACAATCAAGAATCAACATTCAGCAATCTGATTCGTCAACCTCTCCCATGCCCGACCTCTACCTCCCGCACCGCCAGTCGCCCGACGCGCTCATGCTCACCGGCTTCTGGTATCGCGCCCTGCCCGCCGATCGCGTTCACCGCAATCAACTCTATAAAGCCACGCTGCTCGAAATCCCACTCGTCCTTGGCCGCGACCGCCTTGGTCATCCCTTCGCCCTCCGCGACGCCTGCCCGCATCGCGGCATGCCTCTCCACTGCGGCCGTTTCGATGGAGAGAATCTTGAGTGCGGCTACCACGGCTGGCAGTTCGACGTCCACGATGGCCAGTGCCAACTAATTCCCTCGCTCACCGCCGACCAGAATCTGAAAGTCGATCGCATCTACGCCGGCAGCTATCCCTGCGAAGAACAAGACAGTTTCATCTGGGTCTTCATCCCCGATCCAAGCCCGCCCGGTGCCGGATTCACGCCGCCCGCCGAGCCCGCCGACGAAGCCCCGCAAATCGAAAAGTTCAGCGAACACTACAACCTCGCCTACCTGCAAGCCGAAATGCCCGTCAGCATCGACCACGGCATCATCGGGCTCATGGACCCCGCCCACGGACCCTTCGTTCACCAGGCCTGGTGGTGGCGCACCCAGCACAGCATTCACGAGAAGAAAAAAAACTTCGAGCCCATCCCCAACGGCTTCCGCATGAGCGCCCACACCCCCAGTTCCAACTCCGCTCCTTACAAACTGCTGCGCCTCTACGCCGACGCCGATTCCATCACCACCACCATCGATTTCGTCCTGCCGAATCTGCGTAGCGAAACCATTCGCGCCGGAAAATACTGGTTCTCTTCTCTCACAACTGTGACGCCCATCACCCGCGATCATTGCCGCATCGACGTAGTCGCTGCCTGGAATCTATTCCGCTGGGTCCCCTTCGTCCCCAACGTCCTGAAATACGTCTTCGCAAAATTCGTCGAGCAAGACCGCCACACCATGGAACTCCAGGCCGAAGGCCTGCAGCACAATCCACATTTAATGCTGATCGACGACGCCGACCGGCCCGCCAAATGGTATTTCCAACTCAAAGCCGCCCACCTGGAAGCCAAGCGCTCAGGCAAGGAAATGAAGCACCCCATGTCCGGCCCAGTTACTTTGAAGTGGAGAAGCTGATTCCCAAGTCCTTCAGTGGCGTTTAGGCAGGTCGCCCAGCGTGCGGTCCGCCAGCCGCAGCTCTTCGTCGCTCACCAGCCATTCCATCGCTTCCTCGCGCGTCTTAAAGGCAGGCAGGTCGCGCTGCGAGAAGCTCTTGATGTGTTCGTAGAACACTTTGGGCAATGACTCGACTCCCACCCATGCCGAACGCTTGAGGTGCGGCCGGTCGAAAACCGTGCTCTCTTTCAATCGGTCGATCGCAATCCGGTCAAACTCCGCTCCCGTGAAGTCCGCCAGCAACAACACCGAGCCGCGAGGTTCGCTGGTTACATAACTCGGCACCAGCAGGGCGATCTTCTCCACCTCTCTCGGTGTGCAGTGAGAAAGATCCGCCAGCAGAATCTGCTTCCCTTTATAAGCAATGACGCGGATACGCTCTTCCATGGCCACCTGCTCACCGTGCCAGCCGACAGTGGAATGAACCAGCCCCAAAGACGAAAGAAAAAAGAAAAAAGAAAAGAACGAGAGCGCCGCTATTCCCCCGCACCATCCCCTACAAGAAACTCCATCGCCTCTTCCCGCGTTTTGAAGGTAGGCAATTCCCTCTGCGAGAAGCTTTTGAAATTTTCGTAGAACACATGCGGCAAGCTCTCCGTCCCCACCCAGGCCGACTTCTTAATGTAAGGACGATCCAGCACAAGAACCTTTTTCGCCTGCGTAGCCACTTCCTTATCGATCTGCGCCCCGGTAAAGTCCGCCAGACTCAACAGCGATCCCGGCGCATGCCGGCTGATGTCCGCGCGTATCAAGTCAAGCAGCACCAGAATCTCGTGCGCGGTGCAGTGGCTGAAATCAATCACGTAAATGGCGTGCCCCTTGTATTTAACGAAGTGCAGTCGTTCATGCGAGGGAGGATTCGCGGACGAAGGATTCGTTGAGCTCACAGCATCCCCTCCACCACGCCATACGCCCCGTCCAAAGCGGCATCCAGCGCCGAAGCATCTTTCCCTCCGGCCTCCGCCAGGTCCGGACGCCCGCCGCCCTTGCCGCCAACCTTCTGCGCCACCACCCCAATCACTTTGCCCGCTTGCACCCGCCCCGTCAAATCTTTCGTCACGCCCACAATCAAAGCGACATTTCCATTCGACGCCGACCCCAGGACGACGACTCCCGATCCAATCTTGTCGCGCAACTGATCGACCAGAGTCCGCAACTGCGCCCGCTCCAGATTGTCCACCCGATGCGCCAAAACTTTCACGCCCTTCACTTCTTTCACCATCTCCGAAATATTCGCGGTCGAAGACGATGCCGACTTCATCCGTACCTGGTCCAACTCCCGCGCAAGCCGCTTGATCTCGTTATCCTTCTTCTCGAGCTCAAGTTTCAATGCCTCCGCAGGAGACAACGAGGCCTCTTCGCCGTGTGTCCCATCCCCAACGGAGGGTGCCCCATTCTTGCGCGGTTTTTGCGCAAGAGTGGGACTAGCAAATGTCGACACGACCTTCTCCAGTTCGTGATCGGCACGGAAGTGCGCGAGCGACCCTTCCCCCGTCACCGCCTCCACCCTCCGCACCCCCGACGACACACTACCTTCCTTCAAAATCTTAATCAGCCCAATCTCCCCCGTAGCGCCCGTGTGCGTCCCCCCGCAAAGCTCGGTAGAAAAGTCGCCAATCCGCACCACCCGCACCCGGTCCCCATACTTCTCCCCAAACAAAGCCATCGCATGATATTTGCTGATGGCCTCGTCGATAGGCACATCAGTCAAAGTCTCGACTTTTATATTGCGCAGCAACTCCTTGTTGATCAGATCCTCAATATCCTGCAACTCCTCATCCTCGACGGCGGTGAAATGCGAAAAATCAAACCGCAAATGATCCGGCGCCACCAGCGACCCCGCCTGCTTCACATGCTTCCCCAAAATTTCCCGCAACCCCGCATGCAACAAATGCGTAGCCGTGTGATTCCGCATCGTCGCAACCCGCCGCTCCACATCCACCACCGCATCCACATGATCCCCCACGCGAAGTGGAGACTTCATCACCACCTGATGCGCCCGCACCCCCTGAATCGGCGAATAACATCCCGTCACGTCGGCGACGACAGTATTGTGATCATCCGAATAAAACCATCCCCGATCCCCCACCTGCCCGCCCGACTCCGCATAAAACGGCGTGTGATCCAGAATGACCTCGCCCGATTCACCAGCCTTGAGTTCCTGCACGCCCTGGCCGTTATGAATAATGGCCAGCACTTCGCACCCATCCGACCGCGTCTGCCCGTAGCCTTCGAAGCGAGACTTCGGAAGCTGCTGATATGCCGGATTCGCCGTCTGCTTCGCCGCGCCCTTCCAGGAGGCGCGAGCGCGTGACTTCTGTTCTTCCATCGCATGGTCGAAACCAGTCTGGTCAAACGCGATTCCCTGATCGCGAGCGGCGTCTTGCATGAAATCCAGCGGCATGCCGTAGGTGTCGTACAGCTTGAAAGCTTCGCTTCCCGGATAGATGAGAGCATCGCCGCGTCTGAAAGACGGGGAAGTGGGATTCAGTTTTACCATTTCCAAGTCCCGCTCAAGACGCTCTAACCCAACCTCCAAGGTGTTTGCGAAACGCCTTTCTTCGGCCAGCACAGTCTTCGAGACTCGATCTGCCGAATCGTTAAGCTCCGGATATGCATCCCGCATCAAATCGCGGACGGCGAACACCATCTCATGCAAGAACGGCCTCGTTTGACCCAGCAAACGACCGTGAGTGATCGCCCGCCGAATGATCTTCCGCAACACATACCCGCGTCCATCGTTGGCAGGCAGCACCCCGTCAGAGACCAGAAACGTAGCCGCGCGTGAATGATCCGCGATCACGCGCAGCGAGGCTGCCGCCTTCCTATTGTGGATCTCTTGACCAACCTGCAATACGCGATCAGCGATGTTCATCCCGATGAGTTGTTCCGCCCGCGCAATCAGCGGCGTGAACAAATCCGTCTCATAATTCGAAATCACTCCCTGCAGCACTGCCGCTACCCGCTCCAGTCCCATCCCCGTATCAATCGACGGCTTCGGCAACGGATGCAGTTTCCCACTGGCATCGCGGTCAAACTGCATGAACACCAGATTCCAAATCTCCACAAACCGCCCGCAATCACACGTAAACGCACAATCCGTATGCCCCTGATCCGACGCCGCCACGCCCATGTCGTAATGAATCTCACTGCACGGCCCGCAGGGCCCGGTGTCGCCCATCTGCCAGAAATTGTCTTTCGCGCCCAATTCAAAAATGCGTTCCTTCGGCACGCCCTGCGCAGCCCACAAGTCATAAGCCTCGGCATCGCGCGGCACTCCGCCTTCGCCGTTGAAAATCGTTACGTAAAGCTTGCTCGCGTCAATCCCAAACCAATCCGGAGAAGTAATCAGCTCCCACGCGTAAGCAATCGCATCTCTCTTGAAATAGTCGCCAAACGAAAAATTCCCCAACATTTCAAAAAACGTGTGGTGCCGGTTGGTGAACCCGACATTCTCCAGATCGTTGTGCTTCCCCCCCGCGCGCACACACTTCTGCGAAGTCGTAGCCCGGTTGTAGTCGCGCTTCTCGAGCCCAAGAAACACATCCTTGAACTGATTCATTCCCGCGTTGGTAAACAGCAGCGTAGGATCGTTTTGCGGGACAAGGGACGATGAATGGACGATCTTGTGCCCCTTTTCCTCAAAAAACCTAAGAAATGTGCGGCGAATTTCCGATCCAGTCAGCATGGAAATGTAATTCTAAACGATAGGGCAGCGAACCAGCAGCGCCCGGGCGTCACCAGCACAGCATGATCTTCAAGCACGCGTTCTATTTCGCGGTTGACTACTTGGGCGTGTCAGCGGGCTTCTGTGCGGCAGGTTTGTCGTCTCCGCGCCTTATCTTGTGCCCGATGCTCAACACACCTTCCTTAATTGCGCTGCCCGTCCTCTTGGCGACTTCTTTGGTGTCCTTCGCGGCCGTCTTCGCAGTCTCTTTCGTATCTTTTGCCACCGTCTTCGTGTCCTTGGCGGTATCTTTAGCCAGCGATTTGCTATCGCTGCCAGTGGTCTTCGCCGCGTCCTCGGTTGGCTTCGTTCCGCCCTTGGCGCCATGCGCCGTATCTTTGGTTTTCGCCGCATCCTTCGTATCGTGTGCCGTGGACTTGGCGGCTTTCTTCGCTCCGGTGTCGGGGCTAGCGGACTTATCCGTGCTTCCCGCATCTTGCCCGTAGACCACTGGCACGGCGCTCAGTACAGCTGTCACAAGAATCGCAGCCAACTTCGTTCGCATCATGATCGTCCCCTTAATCCGCGCTTTCCCCTTCCAGTGCGCTGAGCGTCTCCTCATCCACATCCCACTTCTTCAGGATCGTGAATATCGTCTTCATCCCAAACCCCGCCCGCGCCAGTTGCCGGAAAATGCGCGCCGTCTGCTTCTGATCTTTCGGCTTTTCCAGCCGCTTCTTGCGCAGAAATGCGCGCGCCTGCTTCTCGTCGCTCACTCCTTCGTAGGCCGCATCGATGGCCTTCTCAATCACCGACCCATGCACGCCACGCGTCTTCAACTCCGTGACCACGCGCATCCGCCCCAGCTTTTGATTGTCGCGCCGCAGCGAAGAGTAGTACGCGGCATACTGCGAGTCGTTCAGATATCCCTGATCCTTCAGTCGCCGGATCACCAACTCCACCAGCGTCTTTCCATACTCCGATTCCGCTTCCTCAATCCGCCCCCGCATCAGCCGTTTCAGCTCAGCCACAGTCCGCATCCGCCGCGCCAGCGCCCCCACGGCATATTCGTAGAGTTCGTCCTCGGAATAAGCACGTCGCTTGGGCCGCGAGAACGCCATTCGCTAAAGATAGCGCAACTCGCAGAAAGCGCAAAACAAATGAAACCACAGGGGACACGGAGGACGCAGAGGCTTTTTGATCGGTTTCCTCTGTGTCCTCCGTGTCCTCTGTGGTTCTTCGTTTTTCGCACACCAAAGGAAAAGGGCGCGTAAGGACGCGCCCAGTACCCTGAAACCTGACTGCTACCCTACCGCCCCCCAAACCCCGCCGACTGCATCGACTGCCGCGAAATATCCGCCGTAGACGCAATGCCCGCCATGCGCAGCTTGAAGTCGTCGGCGTTCGAAGCGTTCTCGACAGCCGTCTCGTAGTTCACCAGCCCCGCCTGGAACAAATCCCACAGCGACTGGTCAAAGGTCTGCATACCATACTGCGAAGTGCCCGCCGAGATCGCATCGCGAATCGACCGCGTCTTTTCCGGCACCAGCACGCACTCCCGAATGTAGGCCGTATTGATCATCACCTCCACGGCCGGCACGCGCCCGTCGCCGTCGCAGCGCTTCACCAGGCGTTGACTGACAATAGCCCGCAGCACGGCCGCCAGCTGCATGCGAATCTGTTTCTGCTCCGGCGGCGGAAAAATCGAAATCACGCGGTTAATGGTTTCCACCGCATCCAGCGTGTGCAGCGTCGAGAACACCATGTGGCCGGTTTCGGCCGCATGCAGCGCCGTCGAAATCGTTTCCAGGTCGCGCATTTCGCCCACCAGAATCACATCCGGATCCTGACGCAAAGAAGCCCGCAGCGCCGCCCCAAACGACGGCGTATCCACCCCAATCTCGCGCTGATTGACGTACCCTTTTTTGTCGCGGTGCAGAAATTCGATCGGGTCCTCAATCGTGACGATATGTTCTGCGCGCGACGAGTTCACGCGATCCACCATCGCCGCCAGCGTCGTAGACTTACCCGACCCCGTAACTCCCGTCACCAGAATCAGCCCGCGCGGCATGTCGCAAATCTGCTCCACCACCTTGGGCAGAAACAATTCGTCCAGCGCGCGAATCTTGGTCGGAATGACTCTGAGCACCAGCCCCACGTTGCCGCGCTGCTGGAAAATGTTCACACGAAATCGCCCCAGGCCGGCCACGCCGTAGGCCATATCGATTTCCGTGGTCTCTTTGAACTTCTGCTTCTGCCGTGCCGACATCATGCTGAACGCCATGTTCAGCATGTCCTCGGCGCTGATGCGCGGTTGGTCCGTCAACGGCACCAGTTCACCGTCAATACGCAGGTGAGGATAGTTTCCCACCTTCAAGTGCAAGTCGCTGGCTCGCCGTTCCGTCGCGATCCGAAGCAGGTCATCAATATTCATGCGGAGTTTTTCCCCAGGGGAGCTTGACGCTCTGCATATCATCGCCCGAATCGTCACCTTCCCCAAGATGACCTAGGTAACCCTCCCCGCCCGGCGATCGGCCACAGCCTTAAGTTTGCGCCCGGCGAACCCAGGCGCATGCCGCGAAAGCAGATTTATGAGGGGACAGCCGCCCGGCTGTCCGGTCGAACGCAGCTCGACAGCGCTTCTTGGCCGCGGAAAGGGTGCCCCACCCTTCTTTCGCGTTCTGTGCGAAAGAGGGTGGGGCTCTTGGCCCTAATCCGTCCGGAGCGCCTTCATAGGATCAATCAACGCCGCCCGCCGCGCCGGCAGATACGAAGCAAACAGGGCAGTGCCAAACAGGATCACCGCAACGGACAGAATCACCGAGAAATCCATCGTCCCCACTCCGTACAATGTTGTACGCATAGTGCGCCCCACCAGCAGCGCGCCCGCCAGCCCAATCCCCAGCCCGACCACGGCCAGCAGCGACGCCTCCCTCAGGATGAGCCAGATTACTTGCACCCTGCTGGCGCCCAGGGCAATCCGCAGACCCATTTCCTGAGTCCGCTGCGAGACCGCATAAGCCATCAGCCCGTAGATGCCAACCGCCGCCAGCACTAAAGCCACAGCTGCGAAGGCGGCAAACAGAACCATCGTGTATCGATCTTCGCCCAGCGATTCTTCCTTCACTTGATCCATGGTGCGAACATGCGCCAGCGCGATCTGCGGATCCACGGAATGCACCGCCGCCGCAATCGTCTTGCTCATGGCAGCCGGATCCTCGGCAGTACGCACG